>NFZC01011605.1_pt1 | contig 103878 bp, 135 predicted proteins | sample 1095391 | NCBI WGS metagenome assembly NFZC01 (sample SAMN03609890, study PRJNA323583) | gut metagenome | isolation source: feces | host: Rattus norvegicus | place: Denmark: Riget | collected 2013
CAACAGTAGTAAGCTACAAGGAAAACTCACTCCCATTCTTTAAGGGCTTTGTAACAGCACTTGAAAACTCCAATAAGGGATACAAGTGGGATAACGATGAAACAAAGTTCATTGGCAAGCTTATTGGATTTGTCATTGGCGAAGAAGAATATGAAGGCAAAGATAAGAGTGGTGCGCCAAAGGTTAAGGTAAGAACCTATGTTGCAGAAAGACATAGCGTCGATGCAATTAAGAGTGGCGACTTCGAGGTTCCAGAATTTAAGAAGCTGGCACATGGGGTTACAGAGCGTACCCCAAATCCATTTGCTAATAATGGTTCAGCCCCAGTAGAAAGAAATCCATTTGATAATGCGGAAGAACCATCTGAACCAGAAGGATTTGCGGCAATAGACGATGATGATTGCCCATTCTAAGGTATAGAATATGCGTATAATTGACACGATTGAGTCAGCATCAGAAGTATGTTGCAACAAAATTAGTGGTTGCGGTGTACTATCGGAGTTGAATATTGACATAATCGATAAAGGCGACAGTGCGACAATTAAATATAAAGGCGTTATTGATGTAAATAATGCCTTTATAAAATTCTATGGTAGTGTAAGTAGTGGGGCTAATATGTTTACATCTGTTGCACGTAAGCTTTCCGATGTTACAAGTGAACTTGAGGTATTATGCAACAATGGTGAGATAATTGAAACAAGGCATAATGATGTCGCTTCTGTCATATATTTTGAAGGCGAGTTAATGTCAAGTGATAGTATACGATTAACATATTTTAATAACGAAGTTATACAACCATATGATATGGAAATTATAAGCGATGTCATTGGCATTGTTGATGAGGTGGATAAACTCAATGATAATATTAGGTTATTTATTATCAACAACAATTATCATCGTATGATTGAGATTGAAGGTGCGGCTACTATAAATTTAGACGATGTTCATAATGGCGATATAGTTCGATGCCACTTTGATATATTTGGATATCAAGACATATGCCCACCAATACAATGCGTACATTGTTGGACACTTGATGGCATTCGCATTGAACAAGATGTTATCGAACAGGCAAAGAAGGAACATGATATTTATATCAAATCACTATCAAAATGAGTAAGGTTAAATGCAGATATTGTAAGAAAAGTATAGATAAAGAGAGTGCCTTTTCGCCAAGAGAGAAGCTATACTTCTGCGACCAAGAATGTTATAAGGAGTGGCAAAAGAGTGACGATGGGCAACTTGATGCTTTATTGGATTATGTGTGGGGATTATACAGCCCAAGCAAGCAGACATCATCAACCTACATCATGATAAAAAAGCAAGCAGAGCATTATCATAATGTTGAAGGTTTCAAATATCAAGGAATGTTTCTGGCGGTTCGGTACTATGTAGAAATCTTGGAACGATTATGGCACGATGATTATGGGCTTGGGCAAGTATTGCCAACTTACTATATAACACTACAGAATATGTATGAAGAGCAACGTGCGCTAAAATCTAAATTAAACAATATAGAAAAAACAAAAGAGAGAATAGTGCAAGGCAAACAGTATGCAACGAGAAGAAAGGAGTTGAGTTTAGATTGACAAAGAAGAAAAAGAAAACAGAATTTCAGATGCATAAGAGCAGAATGGATAAACTTGAACATAAACTAAAGGTGGCAGAAGAAGCAAGGAAACGGAAGAAGAGAGGCGGCAAGGATGAGTAAACTCACTACTTATACTTTTGGGGAAGCAATCGAAGCGGTTAAAAAGGGTGCTAAAATTTCTCGACTTGGTTGGAATGGAAAAGAGCAGTGGGTAGAGATGGGCAAATGTTTTAGTTATGCAAATACCAAAGGCGAACTTGTAAACGCTACACACGAAGATATTATGGATAGAGCATTAGTCTTTGTTGGGACAAGGGGGATTCAAGTAGGCTGGCTTGCAAGTCAGGCTGATATGCTTGCAGAAGATTGGCTTATTGGTTTTGATGCTTAATATATTCTAAAGGTAGGTGAGCAAAATCTTATATTCAATAGACGACGCAATGATGCTTCTTGGTTGTTTTGCGAATCGACCTAACCTAATGCTGAGTAATAAATACAAAATTGGTGAAAACGATTTTCGTTGTAAGGGGTGTGATGATGCAAAATTTCATCACATTCTTTATAGGACAATGTATAATCTTGTCGCAAGTGGAGCAGAAGAAATTGATAGCGTGGTAGTAGACACGTTCTTGCGTAACTACCCAGAGCAATATGATGTTTGCAAGCAATACGATTTTATGTCATTTATCCCAGAGATAAAGCGTGTGACGAGCGATAAGAACGTAGCATATTATTATGAGATAGTGCGTAAATTCGCTATGCTTAGGGAGTATAAAGCGGTAGGATTTGATATACACGAGATATATGATGAAACAAAAGATGAAGCATCGCAACGCAATAAATTAAACTCAATTTCATTAAGAGATATAGATGAATATTTTGAGTCCAAACGCTTGGCTATCAAACGCAACTTTATATCTACAGATAATGTAGAACATTATAAAGCTGGTGACGATTTTGAATTTACAAAAGAGACATTCAAGACAACGCCAAGATTAGGATTATCGTTTCAATCCCCATATCTTAATGATGTATATCGTGGCATTATGGGGCTTACATTAAGGTCTGGGGCAAGCGGTTGCGTTGATGCAGACACAGAGTTTTTTGATGGGTTAGGTTGGAAAAAAATTAGTGAATATTCTGATGGTGATAAAGTATTGCAATATAATGCTGATGGGTCAACTAATTTAGTTTCTCCAATAAGATACGTTAAGTTACCGTGTAATGAAATGTGGCATTTTGAAACTAAATATGGACTTAATCAAACACTTAGTGATGAACATAATGTGGTATATATAACGAGCAAAGGCAATTTAGCAGAAAAGCCTATGTCAGAATTGGTACAAATGCATAATAGTTCTAAACGTGGGTTTGGTGGCAAATTTATCACTACATTCCATTACAATGGCAACGGGATTGCATTAACAGATAGTGAAATTAGAATGATGTGCGCTGTTATTTGTGATGGCACATTTAATTATCGCTTATTAGAGAAAAACAAGGATAAAAATGATTGGACAAAATGCAGATTTCATCTTAAAAAAGAACGTAAAAAACATAGACTTCGTATGTTATTCCGTGATGCACATATAACATTTAGAGAATATGAGTCTACGGCTGAGGGCTACACGGATTTTGTTGCTTATGTGCCATTGAGATGTAAGGAATTTGGCGATGATTGGTATCACTGTACTAATGCCCAAATGAAAATTATTTGTGATGAAGTGATGTTTTGGGATGGCGACCATAAAAGAAAGACACGTTTTTCTACTACAAGTAAAAAAACAGCAGATTTTATACAATATGCTTTTTCATGCACTGGGAATCGAGCTACTATACATATAGACGATAGATGGCGCAACAGAAAAGATGGCAAGACTATAAAGCATAATATCTGTTATGAAGTTATTGTATCAAGGAAAACATCTGGTCTATGTTCAATAAAAGGAGATGGCGTAGATAAAACAAATATCGAAAGAGTAAATACGATAGATGGTTATAAATATTGTTTTACAGTACCTAGTCATATGCTCGTATTACGAAGAAATAATAAAATATTTATAACTGGCAATTCGGGCAAGACAACTTTATCTATAGGCGATGCGTGTATGAGTGGTGCTAAATACTATTATGACCTTGAAAAATGTAAGTATGTTACAAACAAATCGTATATAGGCAATGTATTATTCATCAACACCGAAATGGATTTGCGTGAGGAACTTGACATTATGTTCATATCATGGATATCTGGGGTATCAAGGAATAAGATAATGGATGGTATTTATCACGGTGATGAAGAAGAGCGTGCAGATAAGGCAAGACAAATCCTTGAGTTAAGTGGCATATATGTTGTGGATAACCCAGAGTTTACCGCAAAGACCTTGGAAGAAATCATTGAAGATTATATCATAAATAAAAATGTGAAGCTTGTTGTATTTGACTATGTACAAAATCAAGGCTATGTAGCCAATGAACTCGCAGAAGAATCTGGTATCCCAATGAGAGAAGATATGGTGCTATTAACCTTAACAGATAGATTGAAGCAACTATCTCGTAAATATAACATACCTATCCTAACAGGTACACAGCTTAATGGTCGTGAGCTTGAAATGCCATATCCAACCGAAGCGTGTTTGGCTGGTGGTAAATCTCAAGTGCGTAAGGCAGATTGTTCTATGATAATTACGCCACTCACAGAGAAACAAATGAATGAGATAGAACCATACATAGCAACATATACAGACCTGCCTAAACCAAATCTTATTGTGCATAGCATTAAGGGTAGGGCAAGTAGATTCCCTAAATATATTCGTGTGTATCAGTATGTTGATTTAGGTACCGGTCGGAGTCAAGATTTATATGTGACAACAAAAGATTTACAACCAATTACAAATATAGAAAAATTAAAAATATATCATAATTGACTTGACTTATCTCTTATTATGTGGTATAATAAATACATGGTAAGAGATAGTTTTGTAAAAGGAGTGACATGATACAATTCTCATTTGGTGGCAACAACTTGCCACAATACACAATCGAATTATATATTAACAACACTTTAGTGGGGCAAAATGTAGTTACACCTATGGCTTTGGAGATGCTGGCAATGCAATTCGCACAGCTATGTGAACAAATCGCAAACGAAAATGAACCAATGAAATGCGTTTGCAAAGGCACAACAGAGATAGAACTACTTAATGGCGATTGGGTTGAACGACCAGCACGAGTTGAGTTTTATAACAATAAATGGGGTGGTGAATAAAAATGAGTTGTATATCTTGTGAAGCAAAATATCGTTGCCCAGATGCGTTTTGCCCACATGCAATAGGGTGTAATAATTACAACAAGGACGAAACTGACAATTACGATATTGAGCCTTATGATATAATGTTCGACATGGAGCGTACAGTTAACCAAATCCTATGGGAACACATAATGGGCGATTTAGGATTTGATTGGGATAATACATACGAGAACGATACGTTTATCGTCAAGGCATATGATTGGAGCGATGTAGAAGATGCAAATGATTGGCACTTTTGGCATAAACCTAGTGGATTTAAGTTGCGATGGTATAAATATCCGTTACGTGGCGTAATGTGCAATATGAAGATAACACACGAACAATTTGCAAATATTTTATACGATTGTCGTAACTCTATGGCGGAAGGGAAGAGCTTTAAATGTTTGCATGAAGTAGATAAATGGTGGCAAGATATGGAAATTGAACGTGGTAAAATTGTAAGTGCAACCGATATTGAGCTTTTTAAGTATTGGTTAGAATCGGGGTGGTGTGATGTTTATTCATACACAGACTATAAGAACAGAGTAAAAGAACTTGGAACGAGGGTGATTGAAGATGACAGGGATTGACCTTATGTTTTATGGAACGATATGTTTCGTATTAGTTTATATAATTATCATTAACATTTTTACACCAAGGCTATGAAGAAGTAAAAGAATATGAACGCTAAAGACATTTTGAACCAACTGACAATAGAAAATTACGAGCAAATCTTCCATGCACTTGGGGTTAAAGAGATACGCAAGAACGCAGAGTATTGGGTGTTGCCTACACTATGCCATAATCTTGACATAGAATCAGCAAGCTACAAACTATATTTTTATCTCAATACTCGAACAGCATTTTGCTTTACTGAATGTCAGAAATCCAGAGACATCATAGACCTTATCAGCGATAGATGGAAACTTGAAGGTAGAGAGTTTAGGTTCGGTGATATACTTAATTACATTTGTGACGTTTGTAGGATAAATAAGGTGCGAACCACCCTTAAACAAGCAACTAATCCACTCTCGTGGAAAAACCGTTTAGCGGTCTATAATCCTACAAAAAACACCCATTATTTGGGTAAACGATATGATAAGGATATACTCAAATTTCTGAAGCCATATGCCCATCCAACCTTTCTCAACGATGGGATATCAAAAGAGACAATGGAAAAATTTGGCATTGGATTCTATCCAGCGAAGAACCAAATCACAATTCCTGTATATGATTTGAATGGTGGGCTTGTCGGTATACATTGTAGGAACTTGACGAAAAAAGACAAAAGAACGCCTAAATATATCCCATTAAAAACTGTGAGTGGCTTGGATTATAGATTCAAACAGCACGAAGTATTATATGGTCTTAATATGAACGAGCCATATATACGCTACACCAAACAGATACAGCTATTTGAATCACCTAAAGCTGTGTTACAATTAGATAGTATGTATCCACAAAATAATGCGGTGGCTATGTTTGGTATGAACCTTGGCAAAGAGCGTAGGGATATGATATTGGAACTTGGTGTATCAGAAGTCATCATAGGCATAGATAAGGATTATATTGAGCATGATTATGAAACAAACTCACAAACACCATTCACGTCATACCTACACAATGTCAACAAAATCGCCAATCTATTCCATGGATATTGCAAAGTAACAGTGTTGTATGATAAAGATGACGACTTAGGATATAAAGATGCTCCTACAGATAAGGGGCGAGAGATTTATGAAAAACTATATCATAGTAGAATGAAGGTGGGTGTATAATGAAATATGATGGAATCACTTGGATGGGGTGGCTGATTATCATTACAGTCCTAGCATTTATACTATTTGCATATTTAATGCTATTTGGGAAATGGGGCATACCTATATTCATTGGCGTAGTGATTGCTGGGATTGCTGTTGGGGCTAATAGAGAAGAAAAAGATATAACAATAGATAACGACGAATATTTTACAGATGAAGATTTTTTACATTGCAAGGTTGGCGAATGGATATCGAGGAAATGAAGTGGAGCTATTAAATGAATCAAATACAAATTAAACGAGGCGATTGCTTGGAGTTGATGGAAGAAATTCCAGACGAAAGTATAGATATGATTTTATGTGATTTACCTTACCAAGTTACTGGTAAGCATTGGGATGTTGCTATACCATTTGATGAATTATGGGAACATTATAAGAGGATAATCAAACGGGGGGGGGGTTATAGCTTTATTTTGCAAACAACCTTTTACGAGTGATGTCGTAAGGTCTAATCTCGATTGGTATAGATATGAGCTTATATGGGAAAAAGACAAGGGGACAGATTTTGGTAATGCAAATCGTAAACCCTTAAATGCCCACGAAAATATAGAAATATTTTACAACGCTCAACCAACTTATAATAAACAAATGCGAGAAGGTAAGCCTTACGTTAAGAAAAATTATCGCAACAACAACAACGATGACTTAAATTTTACTTCAGATAATAGTGGTGTATGGATAAACAACGGGGAGAGAACACCAATAAGTGTTATAAAAATTGCTAGAGATAATATCCATAAAGGGGGGAATTTGCACCCCACCCAAAAACCAGTAGCCTTACTCGAATACCTAATCAAAACATACACCAATGAAGGCGAAACAGTGTTGGACAACTGTATGGGTAGTGGCAGTACAGGGGCAGCGTGTGTTAATACTAACAGGAATTTTATTGGATATGAATTAGACGAACGTTATTTTCGAATTGCAAAGGAAAGATTAGAGCAACATGAATGTAAAACCAATATTTGAACAAAACGAAATACCAACGCTTGAAGAATATCTAAAGCGTTGTGGAATAGATGACCCACAAGAGTATATCAATGCGAATTGGGTTGAAAATTATATTGTGTATGATAATATTAAAGATGGAGTAGAGATATTACACAACGCCATTACAAGTGATGGTAAGATTGTATTAGTGTGCGATAGTGATTGCGATGGGTGCTGTGCTACAACAATAGCACATAAGTTCTTAGCCTATCAAGGAGTATCTACACAAGACATCATTATCTTAATCCATGATGGTAAACAACATGGATTAAGCAAAGATATTTTAGGGCAATTACATACCTTATTGAATGAAGATATAGACATATCGTTATTATGGATTCCAGATGCAGGTACAAACGATATTATTGAAACATCATATTTTGCGAAAAACTGGGATATACCTGTACTCATTACAGACCACCACGAATTTGATGAGGAGTGGGTTGTACATAAAAATGTCTGTGTAATCAACAACCAGCAACTTGGCAATCCAGTACAAAATAAGCATCTTTGTGGGGCTGGCGTAACACATAAGCTAATTACAGCATACGAAGCACTATATGGTGGTGATATCCATAAGGAGTTAATCGACCTTGTAGCCCTTGCAACCATAAGCGACACTATGGATATCCGTAATTTAGAGAACCGTACCATCATTAGGTGGGGCTTGAAGCATATCAACAATCCATTTTTGCGTGTTATGTGCGAAGAGTTTATCTCAAATTCGGAAACCACCCCCACTACATTGGCGTGGAATGTAATCCCTAAAATTAATGCTGTGTGTAGGTGTGACAATAACGACCTAAAGGCAGAGCTGATTGATGCACTCGCTATGGATTACTATAGCGAATCGTTGATAGGCGATATGAAAAAATGCCACGACAAACAGCGTGAAGAAGTAGAAGAGATATATCAAGATATACTTAAAAGTAAGCCTTTAAGTGATGAAAGTGTAAAGATATTCTTAGCACCTAACACACCATATACAGGGCTTGTAGCAAATAAATTACTTGAACATTTTAGTTGCCCTTGCATAGTGGTACACGAAAATCCTAAATCCTATACTGGTTCATTGCGTAGCCCGTGCAATATGCGTACCAAACTATCCGAAAGTGGATTATTATTCCTATGTTCTGGACACGAAAAAGCTTGTGGAGTAGGTTGGGGAAAATGGAATACAAAGAAGTTGTCATCATATTGTAGACAACTCGACCTAACACCAGAGCCAAAGCAAGTTATGTATAGTGTAGATAATGTATTCATCAACCCTAATGCATTCGATATTGACACGGAAGGGGCAGAACTATGGGGGGCTGGTATACCAGAGCCATTAGTCCACATAAGCAATATCACCATTAACGGACAGGATATAAAAGAGATTGGGGCAAATAAAACGACCATCAAATTCCTATATGGGAATGTTGAGTTCATTGGTTTCTTTATGAGCAAAGAGAAAAAGAAGGAATTAAATGTGGGGCGAGATGTTGATATGCGACTTGAGATTATTGGCACACCAACCATCAATACCTTTAGAGATAAGGATACAAAGCAGATTGTGATTAAGGAGTGGGAGATATGTCGGAAATAAAATATTATGATGGAGAATGTAAAGATATTATTGTGTCCATCCCAACTAATACCATCGAAATGACGGTGAAGCTAAAAATGTATGAAGATGGCGAGATAGTTGATGTGGAACAGGTGTTTGACCTTAACGAGATTGGATACGCAGAAGATTTATTTAAACAGTGTTGCGATGGAGAATATCCTAGATACACCATCACAGAAAAGGGTAGAGAATATGTTGAAGTATTACGCAATGAAAGGGTAATTGACGATGGCGAAGATGACTAATGACCAATTAAAAATACTACAAGCACTCCCATTAGATATAAAAATTCGTAAAACCGAAATAAGGATTAGAGAGTGGTATGAGCATTGGGGAGGTAATGTTTATGTATCGTTTAGTGGTGGCAAGGATAGTACAGTATTATTAGATATTGTTCGTCGTTTATATCCAGATGTTCCAGCAGTATTCAGCGATACTGGTCTTGAATATCCAGAGATTAAGGAGTTTGTTAAAACATTCCCTAATGTTACCATAGTGCGACCAAAACATTCTTTTAAGGAGATATTAACCAAGTATGGTTATCCTATTATTAGCAAAGAAGTTGCCAACACAGTAAGTAATGCAAGTAGATGGATAAAAGAGAACTTAACGGATAATAGGGGGGGGGACAAAGACCTCGAACTATTATATCAAAAGAATACTTGGACTCCAAGAGTATGCAACATCCAACATGGGGGGGGGCAGACAGAGAGTGGCGTAAGTTGCGTGGCTTAGGTGAATATGCTAACATGACAAAGTGTACTGCTAAAATCTTAGGATTATTAGACAAACAAAACAACATTAGACAATGTGCAGAGGGAGAAAAATCACAATATTCTCAAGAGAGATGGGCATTTTTATTAGATGCAGATTTTAAGATAAGTGATAGATGTTGTTATCACATGAAGAAGTCACCTCTAAAAAAGTTTGGCAAACAAAGTGGTTTATATCCTATAGTTGCTACAATGGCAGCGGAAGGGCGACAAAGGAAATCGGCGTGGTTAAAGACTGGTTGTAATGCCTTTGAAGGCAACATACAATCTAAACCAATGTCATTTTGGACAGAACAAGATGTACTACAATATATAGACATTATGGGATTAGAAGTGGCACCAGTGTATGGAAATTTGTTATACAGTAATGGCAAATACTATTTTGATGGTTGCCAAAGAACTGGTTGTATATTCTGTGGATTTGGATGCCATCTAGAACATGAACCTAATCGTTTCCAACGCCTTAAAGAAACCCACCCAAAACTATATGATTATTGTATGGGTGGCGGTGAATATAATGAAGATGGTGTATGGCAACCAAACAACAAAGGGTTAGGGATGAAACACGTTATGGATTTTATAAATGTAAAGGTAGAATAAAAGGAGAAACAACTATGACAACAAAAGCAAAACACAGATGGAGAAGCCATAAGACTAATGGAAAGATTATCTTTAAGAGTAAGGATAAGGCACATAAGGAAAAGTATTTAGGTAATATTTTAGGTGGAAGTGAGAAGAGAGGTTAATATATGGCAAGCATTAAACGGGGAGATTGTTTGGAATTAATGAAAGAAATCCCAGATAAGAGTATTGATATGATTCTTTGCGACTTGCCTTATGGGGCTACATCCTGTAAGTGGGATACTATAGTCCCCTTTGAACCATTATGGGGGGGGGTATTTAAGAGTGATAAAAGATAATGGGGCTATTGTCTTATTTGGTTCTGAACCTTTTTCAACAGAATTAAGACACAGCAATCTGAAAATGTACAAATACGATTGGGTGTGGAAAAAAGATGGTGTTACCAATTTTGCAAATGCTAAAAAGATGCCGATGAGATGCATTGAAAATATTTCTGTATTTTATAAGAAACCACCAACATATAATCCACAAGGCTTAGTTGAAGTAAATAAAACTATGAAGAATGGTGCAAGTGTAGGCGGTGAAACTGTGCGAGGTGATGTTGAAAAATCGGCAGGGAAGGGGCAACTGCGAACAAAGGGACATGAATACATCCAACAGTTTACCAATTACCCAACACAGTTTATTGAGTTCAAAAGAGATAAAGACAAACTACACCCAACCCAAAAACCTGTTGCATTGCTTGAATATTTAATTAAAACATACACAAATGAAGGTGAGGTTGTTCTTGATAATTGTATGGGCAGTGGTTCAACTGGCGTAGCTTGCATAAATACCAATCGCGACTTCATTGGGTACGAACTTAACGAAGAATATTTTAATATCGCACAGAATAGATTAAGAGAAGCGTGGAAAGAGAAATATAAAAATAAAGCGACTTAAAAGAGGTGAGGCTAGTATATGATAGATATTAGACAAGGTGATTGTTTAGAATTAATAAAAAATATTCCAAACAATTCTGTAGATATGATACTCACAGACCCACCATATAATATCACATCAATGGAATGGGATAAATACGTTGATTTTGAAAAATTATGGGGAGAATATAATAGGGTGTTAAAACCTAATGGTATAGCCTTATTATTTTCGAGTGGTCAATTTACACACAAACTTATACAAACAAATGAAAAGATGTATAAGTATAGACTTATATGGAAGAAGAATGTGCCAACAGGAATAAGTAGTGCTAAGTATCGACCCATGAAGTATTATGAAGAAATTTGCGTGTTTTATAACAACAAACATACTTATAACCCTATAATGAAACCAAGAGTGGGCGAGAAAAAAGAGTGTTATAATTACAACCATTACTGTGGAAAAAGTAACCATGTTAATTATGATAAAATTAAAAAGAGATACGACCCAAATTGGGTGCAACCATCAGATGTATTAGAGTTCAATGTTGTGCCTAATCGTAAGAATAAATTACACCCTACACAAAAGCCAGTTGAATTATTGGAATATCTAATAAAAACATATACAAATGAAAACGAAACGGTACTCGATAATTGTATGGGTAGTGGTAGTACAGGGGTAGCGTGTGTTAATACTAACAGGAATTTTATTGGATATGAATTAGACGAGAAATATTTTGAAATAGCGGAGAAAAGATTAAATGAATGTATTGAAACAACTATATTTGACAAGTGATTACCATGATAAATCTGGAATGATATTTAATGCAGATTGTATGGAAGTTATGTCAAGTATTAAACAGGGGGGGGTGTTTGATGTTACATTAACAGATATCCCCTATGATATGGTAAACCGTGCAGACAATGGATTGAGGAACCTAAACAAAGACAAAGCAGATATTATTACATTTGATTTAGATAGCTTCTTGGATGAAATATACAGATTAACTTCGGGTTCAATCATAATATTTTGTGGCGTTAACCAAGTATCACAAATATATAATTACTTTGCTGACAAGCAGAATAATAAACAAGGCACGACGCGACAACTTATATGGAAGAAAACGAACCCTTCCCCTATGAATGGACAGCATATATATTTGAGTGGTATAGAAAACGCTATTTGGTTTAAAAAGCGTGGGGCTACATTTAATGCACATTGTAAAAATACAGTATTTGAATTCCCTTCTGGGCGTAGTAAGATACACCCAACAGAAAAGAACCACAAACTGATTAAAGATTTAATCCTTGACAATTCTAATGAAGGCGATATCATATTTGACCCTTGTGCTGGTTCATTGGCACATTGTTTAGTGGCTAAAAAAAATGGTCGTAGATATGTTGGGTGTGAACTGAATAAAGAATATTTTGATAGTGGGATAGAAAGGTTAAATAAATGAACAACAAAATTTGGGTAGTAACATATTATGATATAGCATATGGTGAAACAGAACCAGTCGTAACGTGCTTTAACAACAAAGAGAACGCCATGGAATATTATGAATATATTTTAGGTGGACATGATGTTGTGAGTATAGATGAATGCGAAGTATATAGTGAATTTAAGGTGTGGGATTCATAACAAAAAAACATAATAAATACAATTAAAATCGTTGACATTTAACTCATTTTGTAGTATAATAGATACAACAAGAGAGATAAGGAGGATGAGTTAAATGACAACGATTTTATTAACAATAGCAGTAATAATTGTATGTGTAAAAGTTGAAATGTGGATAGCATCAGACCCAAGGTGGAATCATTAAAGGAGAGAAGATATGATAAAGAAGTGGATTATAAAAATATTTAACATTAACACATATGAAAAAGAATATAAGAAATACAAAGAGCTTTATCAGAACGCACTCACAATTATAAGTGTTGCAAAGAATTATAAGCGAGAGTTAGACAGTCTGGGAGGCATATGTGATGATTTAATCAAGGCTTCAAAAGATATTCTTGCCACGGTAAACGACCCAGACAGGAAAAGAGAGTATTATGAGCATAGAGCATATGTCAATGGTCGCCAGAGTGCTTATGCGGAAATGGGCATTAAGACACTTGATGCAAGAGCAGAAGGGAAGACACTTTATGTTGACCACGATGATAATCTTATAGAAGAATTAGATGAAGAATCGTTTGAAAAATTTTGTGAAGAGAATGAAATCGAGATTGATGATTTAGTAGAGGAGCATAACAATGAGTGAACTTGATATTTTAACACAATATCTTAAAGACCATAATATCCCCTTTGAAAGATATGATTGCGACAAAGCTGATATTAAATTAACAGATGGCGAATATACACTCTGTATAGACAGACATCAAATTTGTGTCCCAAATCAGCGGTACATATTATGGGATGTAATTTGTCAAGAGGGGAGTTACGGCTATCGTGATGGGCTGTTAGAAGCATTTGGAGATATTGTAGAAGTAGACGATGCAGTTGAAGGGTATTTGACCGCACAAGACATCATTGAACGCATTGAGAAACATCAGTATTCTATGGACAGTATTAGTGCGTGGCTATTATCTAAAATGCAAAATGAAACGGAGATAGAGAGCAATGAAGATTTGGATGGAAAATAGAGTATACGCATTACATAGTATGCTTATCGTCCTAATGAGGAAATTAAGACACGCATTTGGCTGGTTGAATAGCAAACGCATTAAAACAACAATGGGCTGTGGGTTTGTAAAAATCCACCCATGGCAAATCAAACTATTCAAATGCGTAGCACCAAGCGATTTCTATGTCGTTACTGGCATATATGATGCTTTAATTAAAACTGGAATATGTGAAGGATATCGTAATTTTGGGTTTAGCTATAACACATACAAGGAAATACTCCATATATTAGAACGCAATTATAAATGGAATGAAGAAACAAGGTGGGGAGATATAAGGTCAATAAGTTTTACATGGGCTTTAGGCTCAACCCCAATGTCCATGAAAGGATTCGAAGATTGGGTTGTTGTATGGAATAGTAGTGAAGTGAAAGGAGAAATAGATGGAACCATTGACTAAGATTATTGAACTTAATAATAATTTATGTTTTAACGACATTTACTGCGATGATGTTATTCATGGCTTACTTGCTAATGGATATGTACTTAACATTACACCATGTAAATACCCCAGTGGTGAGTATACTGTAATGATTGAGATTGGGGATGTTGATGATAGCTTTATCCCACAGCCAAAAGTGGATAATGGACTGTAGTATATTTTCGCCACTTAGTATCGTATTGTGATATTTTGTGGTGAAAATAAGGTATTTTATACAAATGTAGTATTATCTAACGATGAGATAACTTTTGAATATGGAGCGAAAAATGACAGAAAATAATTATGTAGTATATCATTTACACACAGAACAATCTTTGTTAGATAGTTGTACTAATTATAAGGACTATGTAGATAGGGCTGTTGAGCTTGGGCAAAAGGCAATCGCCTTCACCGAACATGGCAATGTGTTCACATGGGTCGAAAAGAAGATGTATTGTGATGCAAAAGGCATTAAATACATTCATGGTGTAGAGTGCTATCTTACTGAGCAACTTGAGCCAAAGGCGCGTGATAACTATCACACTATCCTACTTGCTAAAAACTATGAAGGCGTCAAAGAAATCAATCGCCTTTGTTATATCGCAAGCCAACCAGACCATTTCTATTATCGACCAAGATTAACATTTGATGAATTTCTTGGCATTAGTGATAATGTAATTAAAATCTCTGCGTGTCTGGCAAGCCCATTAAATGAATGGCACAAGAACCATTTGCAATATACTACATCAAAATTTGCTGATATAGCGTTGCATTATGATTACTTAGAGATACAAGCACATGATTTTAGTGAGCAAATACAATTTAATACATTCCTTATGAACTTATCTTCAAAGACAGGTATCCCACTTATAGCTGGTACAGATACCCATAGTATCAATCAATATAAAGCTGAGTGCAGAACAATGTTGCAATATTCTAAAAATATTGATTTTGGCGATGAAGATACATTCGACCTAACATACAAATCATACGATGAACTTTGTGCAATGTTTGAAAGGCAAGGGTTGGATGAAGAGATTTATCTTGAAGCCATCAACAACACCAACATAATGGCTGACAGTGTAGAAGATTTTGAACTGGATACGAGTTTCAAATACCCAATTCTGTATGGTGAACAAGATGAACAAATCTTGCTTGAGCGTCTTAGAGAAAAGTACAAAGAAAAGATTGCTAAAGGTATTATAGATAAATCACACGCTAAAGAGTATGGCGATAAGATAAAAGAAGAACTACAAGTATTCCATAAGGTTGGTATGGGTGGCTTTATGCTATTTATGTCAGAGATGATAAGTTGGTGTTGGGAAAATAATATCCCCATTGGGTTTTGCAGAGGTTCGGTTGGCGGAAGTGAAGTGGCATATATATCAGATATCATAGATGTTGACCCTGTAGTGTGGGGGACAATGTTCTCAAGATTTTGTAACGAGCATAGAAAAGAGATTGGGGATATTGACATCGACGTATCGCCAGACCAAAGAGCTTTAGTGTATCAGTATATTATTGATAGGTTTGGGGTAGAAAATACTGCATATATCCTTGCAAATGGCACATTACAATCTAAGGGTGCGATTGATGATATTTGCAGAGCGTTGCGACATAAAGCAGAAAAGGTAAATGGAGATTGCCCATATACCCTAAAGGTAGCAGACGAGATTAAAAAAGAATTTGAGCAAGACGAAGAAGCTACACGAAAAAAGTACCCAGAAGTGTTTTATTATTATGATGGAATGTTGGGGGGAGTTGTCTCACAATCTCAACACCCAGCAGGAATTATAGCAAGTCCTATTAACCTTATAGATAACTATAGTGGGTTTATCAACGCAGATGGTCAAGTAGTGTTACCTATCAATATGGAAGAGATACACGAAATCAACTTAGTAAAATATGATATTTTAGGATTACAGAATGTACAAATTATTCGTGATGCTTGTAGGTTGGCTAATATACCATATCCTAAATCCAACGAAATAAATTGGGATGATGAGAATGTATGGGCTGATATGATTACATCGCCTGTCGGCATATTTCAATTCGAATCAGATTATGCCTTCAAATGCCTACAAGATTTTAAACCAACTATGATTAACCATATGTCGCTAGTTAATGCGGCGATTAGACCAAGTGGTGAATCATATAGAGAGAGATTGTTTAACCACGAAGTAAACCACAATCCATCGGAACAGATTGATGAGTTGCTTAAAGATAATAATGGGTTCCTGTGTATAGCCAAAGATAGTATGGTTGCCACCCAAGACGGACTTAAACCCATTCAAGACATTCATGTAGGGGATAAGGTATATACATCGAATGGCTTAGATGCGGTAGACAGAGTCGAGATGACGGGGCATAAGGATGTCTTTGCACTCAAAACGCTATATGGGGAACTGCAATGCACGGACGACCATCAAATATTGACGCAAGATGGGTACAAGGCGTTAAAAAATATTGCTCCGACAGATTCTATAGCGATGTATGTTGGCACAGAATCAACAAGAGAGTATAGTGACAATTTGTTAAGAATTTTAGGGTGGCATTTGGGAGATGGCTGTTTTGCAAAATCAAATGCTATTCACTTCACCAATCGTGATATAGATGTAGTTAATGCTTATAAACAGTGTATTGAAAACGAATGGGATTCTCTAACGATGGCAGTACGCAATATTGGCACCAGAGTAAACCATAAGGATTTATATCGCGGTTTAGTGGTGTGGAGTGGTGTTGCGCATAATTACGACAAACCAATACACCATTTCTTTAATGATAACGGGCTTGGACATAAATTATCAATAGATAAACATATTCCAGAGTTTGTGTATGGTTTAAGTAAAGAAAGTTTATTGACGTTCCTCGGAGCGTACACCGATACAGACTCATCTGTATCACAAACATTACAATATAAAACATCTTCCAAACGCCTGTGCGATGGTTTAGTAGAAGTTATTCGCCGCATTGGGTATTGTTGTAGTGTAAATTATAATGAGCCATATAATAGTTATGCTATTGCTCCGCGCGGCGGCAAGGAATTAATGGCAGAATTATGGGATTATAGTATTAAAATACGTAAACACCATCCAGATGGCGTGAAAATCACTAGAAACAACAAATTCGGCGAGGTGTGTGTCGAGTATGTCAAGCAATGGGTATGTAAATATAACATATCATTCAAGAAGGTGCAAAAAATATCTAAGGTCGATTTATATACAAGCAAGTTTGTACGTGTTGAATCTGTGAGAAGAATAGCTCAACAGTTTAACATTCCGATGCCTTTTGAGGATAACGGGCATATTATCTTTGCACCTATCCAAAGCATAGAACATTGTGGCTGTCAAGATGTGTACGACCTAACAATTCACACCACGCATAACTTTGTTGCGAATGGAGTTATAGTGCATAATTGTTTTCAAGAGGACGTCATCAAGTTCCTACAAGACATCTGTGGATTAAGTGGTTCTGATGCAGATAATGTGCGTAGAGCCATTGGTCGTAAACAAATGGATAGATTACAGGCGGCATTACCAGAAATTCTGGAAGGATATTGTAATAAATCTGACAAGCCAAGGGAAGTTGCGGAAGAAGAAGCTAAAACATTCTTGCAGATTATAGAAGATAGTAGTAATTATATGTTTGGATACAACCACTCAACAGGCTATTCTATGATTGGATATACTTGTGCAATGTTAAGATACTACTATCCACTTGAGTTTATCACAGCGTTTCTGAATAACGCTCGTACCGATGAAGACATCAACAAAGGTACTAAATTCGCAAAAGAAAAGGGGTTCATAATCAAAGCCCCTAAATTTGGACATTCCCAAAATGAATATGTATGCGACAAGGAAACAAATACAATATACAAAGGATTAGATTCAATCAAGTCCATGCAGACCATAGCGGCTGATATTATGAATGAAATATACGCACAAGAGCCAAAGGATTTTATTGATGTACTATTCCTATGCGAAAGCGTTAAGGTAGATGGCAAACGTATCAATTCTAAATCTATGGATATCTTGGTTGATATTGGGTTCTTTAGTGAATATGGCAACATCAATACACTAAAACGCATAAGATATTGGTATGATAAGTTTGCCAAGCGTAAGACCATCAAGAAAGATGGTTGTGAAGATTGGTTGATTGATATCATAAGACCTAATGCTGGCAAGGAAACTGAGAAGCAATTTAGCGATATTAACAAACCACAACTGCTTAGAGATATTGACAATGTATTACCACCACAAGACGATAATATTCAGCTACTCATAAAGAAGCAAATCGAGCATTTGGGGTATGTAGATGTCGGAAGCTATCAAGTCGATATGGATGAATACATCGTACAAAAGGTGCATAAAGATAAGTGGGGCAGAATATGGTTAGATTTATTCCACCTAAGTTCCAACCAATCCTTTGAATATAAATGCGAAGCTAAATGGTATAATCGTTTGCCGTGCATACAAAACGATTTGCTCAAGGTGGCATTTAGGTCAAAAGAAAAGGTCAAGCTTGTTGGCGAAGATGCTAATGGTAAAAAGCAATGGATGAAAAGTGGAGAATTTGAGAATATGGTAAATTGTTATGAGATTATAAAGGAGTAAATGTTATGTTAAAATGTAAGAGCGCAACACTGACAACAGATGGTGGCATTAATACGGTGTGGGAAGATTCAAAAGACGAAACATCAAAATGGGAGATTGTGATTGAGCCAGAAACTGCCGAAGCCCTTATTGACTATGCGAAGTGGGGAAAAGAGATAAAAAAAGACGAAGATTAACCAACTTAATCTTGACAAATTCTAAAATGTTTGGTATAATATATATATCAAAGGACAAAGGGGATAAATTAGATAAGAGAAAATACTATTTACAAATAAGTTATATTAAAACGTCCGAGTAAAAGGAGGCAAAAATTTTGAAGGTATTAAGTTTATTTAGCGGTATAGGAGCTTTTGAAAAGGCTCTGGACAGATTAAACATTGATTATGAGTTAGTGGCTTTTTCTGAAATCGACAAATATGCGACTAAAAGCTATTGTGCGATTCACGGAGTTGATGAGTCTATGAATCTTGGGGACATCACAAAGGTAGACGAAAATTCTCTCCCAAAGGATGATGGGACACAGACAAGAAGCGGTCTATTCTTTGAAGCATTAAGGATTATAGAAGCGACAAAGCCAAAGATTGCCATAGCTGAAAATGTGAAAAATCTCACAAGCAAGAAGTTCAAAGAGCAGTTCGAGTTGGTTCTGAAGTCACTTGAAGAAGCGGGATATAGCAACTACTGGAAGGTGCTTAATGCAAAAGATTATGGAATCCCACAGAACAGAGAAAGAGTATTCATTATCAGCATCAGAAAGGACATTGATAAGGGTTATGAGTTCCCTGAACCTTTCCCACTTCAGTTAAGATTGAAGGATATGCTGGATGATGAAGTGGACGAGAAATTCTATTTAGATTCAACGAAAGAGTATTTTATTAAACATTCCTTTGAATCAGAGGAAAAGGGTAATGGATTTAGATTTGCACCACACGTCAAGAAAAATGCGAATGTTGCCAAAACCGTCACTACAAGAGCTGGTGGAAGAATGGATGATAATTTTGTGATGGATATTGAATGCGAAGAAGATACATTCAAATTTGATAGCACTAATAAGATGATTCAAGTTGGTCAAATGTACGGAACTAAGAAAGAACCAAATCCACAATCGGGAAGAATATACAGCGCTGATGGCATAAGCCCAACAATGGATACTTGTAGTGGTGGGAACAGGATGCCAAAAGTTCTTATTGAAGGTACTGTGATAGATGACACCCAAGGTTTTGACGGCACGAGATATTATGATAATGTTTCACCTTCATTAAGAGCTAGTAGGAGTGGACTTAAAGTAATTACTGACACTATTACAGCTAGTCACATGCCAAAGACTTATGGTGATAGCACTGATTTTAGGATTCGCAAACTCACACCAAAAGAATGTTGGCGTTTGATGGGTTTTGATGATGAAGACCTTTACAAGGCTGAAGCAGTTAACAGCAACGCCCAGCTTTACAAACAGGCAGGCAACAGCATCGTTGTAGATGTTATTGTGAAGATATATGAAGAGCTGTTTGAAAGGTATGGGGATGTGATTAAATAATAACTGATACCCAATAATTATCAAGGAGATGTATAAAATGGCAATGATAGATTATGGCGCTATTGCGTGGAAGAATGGTAAGTTAATATCTACAGATATGTTTACACCTATGAAAGATATGGTTGGGTGGGATGATAGTGATTTAAACATCGAACCCCCACTTAAAGGTAATTATTTCGCATATATAGGTGATAAAGATTTTACCTTAGCATTTTATAAAGACGTCATGCGGATACACAATCTGAATTGTTCATACGACAATGATACCATCTATTTTGGTAGTGAGTTATTTGAAGGTTGGAAGAGATGGCGATTTTGGACAATAACTAATGGCAAATATGTTGAAGTAATTGTTAAGCCAAAACGATTCCATAACTACTATGTTTGCCATATGAAATACAATGGCGATAAATATAAGGTTGCATTTGGTTATGGTGTTGATTTGGGATATTATGAAAAGTGGCGTATCATAGATTATTTTGGTACGCCATGGTATAAAATCGGGAGTATATGGTATGACATTAAGCGTATGCTCCGATACGACTTATACGAGTTTTTATATAATATAAAATTACGACTTAAAAGAAAGGGGTAAGAAGATGGACAGAGCCAAAAGACCATATGAAGGAACGGACGCATACGAAGCTGGTAGAAAAGACGCGATTAAAGACCTATATGAAGAACTTATAGAGATAGATAGATATCTTTTTGATAAAGCTAGTGTTATAGCATATCTAAGGAAGAAAGCTTATTTAAATAACGCATAAAGGAGAGTGATAAAATGTTGTTAAATGTTGTAGGATATATGTTATGTATATTGGGTGGCGGTATTATTGGTGGAGTTGTTGCCAAAACAAATGGCGATACTCGTGAATTAGCCTTATCTGGTTTCGCAATTCTATGCCTTATAATTGGCACTATGGCGGCGGTGTTATAAATGGTAAAAGAATATACAGGAAGATATAAAGGCTTCCAGATTCGAGATGTGACTTACTTTGGCGAGCCACCAACAGATATTCCCCCAACCTTTGATGTGGTGGAATGGGAATGTTATGACACAGGAGAGGTGGTTAAGACATTCGATGACAAAAGGGTAACAACACTATATGATGAAAGCTGTCTTGAAGAATATTGTTATACCGTAGGAACTCTAGAATACAACGCCAAAGAGCCATGCTTTGAATTTAAATCGTGTGGGTTGCGTTGGCTTGAAGCCCACCCAGATGAAGATGTAGAAAATTGGATTATTAAATGGTGTGATTATAAACTACAGGAGCTTTACGAAGATTAATGATAATTGAATGCGAAATAACAAGATTAATACATAAAAATAATGATTTCCAATTAGTTGCGTGTATACCTATTGGCGAATACGAAAATCTTGCCATACACCCAAGATTTCATACCATAACCATCAAAGACCCAACGAACAGATTGGTGCTTAACAAAACTTATACATTAGAAGTAAGCGAATTGCCAAACCAAAGATATGGTATGCAATATCTACTTGAAGATATATCATCACTATCCTTTAACGATGCAAGCGATATTGATGACGATATGGAACTTGAGCTATTGCAGGAGATTATGACCGAGCAACAGGCTCAATATGTGCATGATGCATATCCAAATTTTATTAGGTTGATTTTGAATAACAAAGCAAGCGAGATTAACTTGCACAATATATATAATGTATCGAATAAGAAATTGGCACAGTATATTCGTAAGGTCGATGAGAAATACAACTCATTTATCTTACGCAGCAAAATCAAGCAGTACGATTTGAAGCCGATGGAATGTACGGCTTTGCTAAACTACTTCGAGAATGTTGATGATGTTGTGCGAGAGATGGAGAGCCATCCATATCGTTGCTTAATTAAGATTTGTCATAGAAGCTTTAGGCAGTGTGATGTACAAATCTTATCATATGACACCAAATGGAAATATGAACAGGAACGCATTGAGTTTATGATGGATTACGCCATATCTACATTTGAGGCGGAAGGGTCTACCTATGTCGATGCAATTAGATTGGCACAATATATTCGTACCATAGACAATGATGTTGTACCTACATTGAAAGATGTTGCGATTCAATCTGATATTATTGTATATGATGAAGAGCTAAATATACTACAACGCACCCCAACATATAATGCAGAATTAGAGATTGCTGATTTCTTAAAAAATAAAGTAAAATATAATGATGTATTAAATTGGGATTGGCAATCATATACCAATATCAAGGATGGCGCATTAACAGAAGAACAGCAGAATGTGTTAAAGGTTTTTTGCGAGTCCAATGTGGTGATACTTGATGCCCCAAGCGGCACAGGAAAAACATCATCACTAATGGCGCTTATCCAAATGATTGAAAATTATGATATGACATATATCATGATGTCACCTACAGGAAAGGCGGCAAGCAGATTATCAGAACAGACTGGGCGACCAGCAAGCACAATCCATCGTGCAGTATTAGGTAGCCAGTTAAGCGATAAGGAAGTATTAATTATTGATGAATCATCAATGCTTAGTATCGACCTTGTAAGTATGATAATCAATAGTGAGTTACCCAATCATTGTAGATTATTATTTGTAGGCGATTCAGCACAGATTCCATCCATTGGATTGGGGCGTGTGTTCAAGGATATGGGCGAGAGTGGCGTCATTCCAAACTGTACATTAACCAAATGTTTTAGGTTCGAAGAAGGTGGAGCAAGCTATATCTCCACGCTTACAAGGCAAGGCGAGTTCTACTTGAACGAAGAGCAAGTTAACAAGGAAGAATTTACATTAGGCGATAAGCAAGATTATAGGTTCATCAATTTCAATTATGAACTCGACCAGATTATTGATACATATATGGGGCTTGTAGAAGATGGAGTATCCCCACAGGATATTATGGTCTTAGTGCCTTATAATATAGGGGCATTTGGGGCAACCCATATCAACAACCTTATCCAAGAGAGATTGAATCCTATCAACGACAACAAGTGTCTAAGAACAAAGCATAATGATACACCAGTATCAATCCACGTTAATGACCTTGTAATGAACATCAAGAACAATTACAATGCTATGAAATGTGATAATTATTTAGATATAGGTTGGGATGATGATGGGGTGCTTGACAACATACAAGATACCGCTGTGTTCAATGGGCAGACGGGTGTCGTTAAGGCATTACAATATGATGCAGAGCTTGGTGGGAATTATTTGGTTGTAGATATTGATGGTGAAAATGTCATCTATACACAAGCCGACATCAACAACCTATTACTTGCCTATGCGAGCAACCCATATAAATTCCAAGGGTCGCAATGCAAATATATTATCAATGTAGTTATACTAGCACATGAACGTGCTTGGAACAGGCAACTATTATACACATCACAAACAAGAATGACTACAAAGCTTATTGAAATTGCTGAGCCGCAAACGGTTCACGAAGCTATTGCGCATCTTGGTGATGATAATAGAAAAACGAGACTAAAAGAGTTTTTATGCTTAACATAAAAGCTCTTTCGTGATATAATATATATAAAGACATTCAAAGAAAGGAGACCGAATGGGAGACAACACAAAAGAAAAACTTAAACAATGGTTGGGCGAAAACAATCAAATCGGTATGGATATATGGGAGAAGAAATATCGATACAATAACGAATCGTTTGATGAATGGCTTGATAGAGTGAGTGGTGGCGATGAGAAGTTACGACAGCTAATATCAGAAAGAAAGTTTCTGTTTGGCGGTAGAGCATTGGCGAATAGAGGCACAAACAAAAAAGGTTCTATGTTTAACTGTTATTCTTCTGGTTATGTGCCAGACAACATAGAAGGGATAATGCAGTTAAACACTAACCTTGCACTTACATATAAAGCCCAAGGTGGGCAAGGGGTTTCATTAAGCAAGATAAGACCTAAAGGCACCCCGATTGGGAACGAATTTAAGTCTGATGGCATTGTGCCTTTTATGGAGATATTTAATACTACCACATCAAGCATATCTCAAGGCGGGGCAAGAAAAGGTGCTTTAATGATATCACTTGATATTATGCACAAAGAAGCAGAGACCTTTATCACAATCAAATCTAACGAAGATAAGATTACCAAAGCCAATCTTTCTCTTGAGATTGATGATGAGTTTATGAAAGCTGTTCAGAAGTATTACGATTGTGGAGAGACAGTAGTCATCCATGAATCTAGGGAATATAATGGACACCCTATAGAATATGATGTTGTGCCAATTAAACTCTATAAGCTAATGGTAGAAACTGTGTATGATTGGGGAGAGCCTGGGTGTATATTTACCAATCGCTTTAGAAATTACAACTTAATGGAATTTGATGATGATTATCAGATAGAAACCTGTAATCCCTGTGGCGAACAACCCTTGAAAAAAGATGCGTGTTGCAATCTTGGTTCATTAAACTTATCTGAATTTGTCAACAATCCATATACCAAAAAAGCAGAATTTGATTGGGGAAGCTTTAGAGAAGCAATAGGGATTGCTGTAAAAGCACTTGATGATATTATTGACGAGAACCTAAACAATCATGCTTTAAAAGAACAAGCTGACAATTCTAAGAACTATAGAAATATTGGCTTGGGCATTATGGGATATAGCAATGCTTTGTTTAAGCTTGGTATAACTTATGGTGCAAAACGTGCTATTTATTTCACAGGAGAATTGTTCTCAGAATTATTTGTTAATGCATTGGAAAGAAGTTTAGAGCTTGCCAAAGAAAAGGGCGCTTTCCCTAAGTGCAAACCAGAAAAAATAGTTGATAGTAGCATTGTGCAAAACTTATATCATGAAGGCTTATTAGATGAATGTGACCTTGATGAGTTTAAAAAATATGGGCTAAGAAATTGTTCGCTGATTTCTGTAGCACCAACTGGGTCAATTGGCTCAGTATAAACCCTTTTAATTGCTGGAACATCCTTAGAGTCTTGTAGGCTACAACGCAATGATGAAATAGGCATAAACGTGAAAGCTTGAAAACTACAAGAATTGGACAATCAGCATCAAAGCTCCGAATAGGAGAATGTTCAACGACTAATTTTGTACCTTATAAGCTAATGATAAAGGAAACAGAGGGATATTATTTTATATAATATAAGATATAGTCTATTCTTTATAGAAATATAAAGCAGTTCATAAGAGAACGGATAATATGTTGCGAATATTATCGAATAAAAAAAGCGATTGCAACAATGCTTGGCATATCGGGTGGTTGCGAACCCGAATTTGCACTAAGCTATAAGCGTAGAACTGACAACCTCAAAGAATTATATGATGTTTACTGTAAGTCTGTAAGCGAATATTGGGAAATAACAGATGATGTTGTAGATAAGGGAAACATTGATAGCTTACCTAAATACTTTGTAACTTCTGCTGATGTATATTGGAAAGACAGAGTAGATACACAGGCGATAATGCAGAAATATGTAGACACGGCTATTAGTTCAACAATTAACTTGCATCAGAATATCGACATTAAAGAAGTAGAGCAAATATACTTATATGCTTGGAAGCAAGGCTTAAAAGGCATCACCGTATTTAGAGATGGTTGTAAAAGATTAGGAATATTAACCACAGACAACAAAGAGCCAGACAAAACAAACGACACGTCTAACAAATTTGGTGCCTTCGAACGCGGAGACATCATCAATGTTAACGATGACCTTGTAGGTTACAAGCGTAAAATCGTTAATGGTTGTGGCGATTTTTCAGAACAAATCTTCTTTGACGATTTTACTGGCGAGCCACTTGAAAACTTTATTGCTATGGGCGATGGCGGAGGTTATTAAATAGCCCCCTTTGTATAGTAATATACTCAAAATAAATTTGGTGAACCTATAAATATAGGGTGTGCAATTAACGTATAGTATTAACAGGAAATGGTTAAGAATAATTGTGCTAACAGGGGAAACCTAAGTGTAATAATACATATGGCAATCCTGTGCTAAGATGAACAATATTAAATTTAAAAAGAAAGGTGGTGAAGAAATGCAAGAAATCTGGAAAGATATTAATGGGTTTGAAGGATGTTATCAAATAAGTAATTATGGAAATGTACGCAGTTTGGACAGAATAAAAAACCATAGATTATACTATGGTCAGATTATGTCGCAAAGCACAGATAAAGATGGATATAAAGACGTAGCGTTGCGGCTTGATGGAAAAAGGAAATATTTCCGTGTACATAGATTAGTTGCGGAAGCATTTGTACATAATCCAAAACCAGATATTTATAATATTATTAATCATAAGGATGGAGTGGTTGATAATAATAAAGCAGACAATCTGGAATGGTGTGATACAAGTTATAATCAATGGCATCGTTGTCACGTTAATAATCATCCGCCAACAAGTGAATGGCATCGGAAAAAAGTTAAAGCCATTATGCCAAATGGAGAAGAAAAATATTTTAATTCTGCGATTGAATGTGCAAAATATTTTAATGTGTCATCGACTGCGATAAAAAATAAAATTAATGGTATTTCTTCTAATCCATCATATAGACAAACCAAGAACACTGTACAACTTAAAGGTGTTCGATTTGAATATTGTTCATAAAGTCTAACGACTATCCCGCAAGGGAGTACACCATAGGTGAAATTCCTATGATGGAAGTGCCAAACATCCATATATCTATGGATGAAGATATAGTCTATTCCCACCTATATAGGTGTTAAAGTATCTCGAAAGAGAGGGTATAAAAGTGCGCACGTAACCTTGAAGCAATATCGAGATTAATTTCACTAGCATTGCGTGGTGGCATACATATAAGTGAAGTTATCAAACAGCTTAAAAAAGTTCACTCTTGCCCAGCATATAGAGCAAGAAAGATACAGAAGGGCGACACATCTATTGGAACATCTTGTCCATCTGCTATTGGATATGCCATTGAAGAATTACGCAACAAAATCAACGATAATTTATTTGATGGCACAGAGGTAGACGATAGCTTGATTTTCGATGATAGCGACACCAATGTGATAATAGAAGGTTGTCATGAAGAGAGCGAATCCGAAGAAGATTTAACAACAAACCCAACCTGTCCAGAGTGTGGTGAGCCACTCGTGTTTGAAGGAATGTGTAATGTATGCAAGGTGTGTGGTTGGTCTAAGTGCGACTAGATGGAATGACATAAAAAGAGAGTGTTAATAAACGCACTCTCTTACTTTTTCAAAATTTTTTGTAGAATTTTGAAAAAAGTGCTTTACTTTATCAACATTTTGTAGTATAATAATATTGTAAGATAAAGACTAAACTTGCAGAAAACGAGGAGTAAAAATGAAAGCAAAACTAATAATTGAAGATAAAGAGATAGAGATTGAAATCTCTGAAGAAGAATATAAAAAGCTACAACCATCAGAAGAGAAGAAAATTGGATATGAGCGTGTGGCAGAATCAGATATTTATTTTTATGCTAATACTAAAGGCGATGTAGAAACTGCTTGTGAAGATTGTCATGATATTGATGATGAATATTATGAATCAGCCAATTACTATTCATCCAAAACCGTAGCCGAAAACAATGCCCGTGCAAATAAACTTATGCGACAGCTTAGAAGATTTTCGGTTGAGCATAGGGAATGTAGGGTTAATCTTAATGATATAAATACTGAGAAGTATTATATTTGCTACGATTATGAAGGTAATGAGCTGGGGGTAACTTTTACATTTGTTGTAAGAGTTTTCGGAGTGATATATTTTGATTCAGAAGAAACAGCCAACGCCGCAATAGATAAATTCCGTGATGAACTCATTTGGTATTTCACAGAATATAAGGATAGTTTATAGGAGTATAAAATTATGAGTGAACCTATAAGGAGCTTTACAAGACAACCATTAAACATTGATGATGTTGTAGTTTATTTAAAAGATGGGTGTAAATTCATTGGGCAAATTGTTGGATTTGTAGATACAAAAGTAAAAATTCGTAGACTCTCTCCGCCAAATACATTTGTTACACCAGACAAGACTCAAGATTATGGAGAAGTTGATGTTAGTCCAGATGATGTCGTAGATATTATTATTAGTAGGTATGACAAAGATATGTTAGCACAAATATATAACCTTGAAGCTGAACTTGATATTACGAGAAGGTTTATTTATGAATATGGCTTAGAGTCTGAACTTGCATCAACATTAACACTACATTAACTAATAAGGAGTATAAAATGTATATTAGAATTTTAGAAACCGATGATTGGATAGTTGAATATAATATAGAGAATAATCAATATAGAGTAGGTTATTTTCAAGACTATCATTTTGTAGATGAAATTTTGTTTGATGTATATAAGGGAGAGAAGGGGTTATGCGTAGAAAGTGAGGATGAGTGATGAATAAATATGAAATAGAATACGATGAAGAACAGAAAATTGAGGAACTTTTACTGTATAGAAAAATTGTAAAAGTAGAAGGTGAAACGTTATTCCTTGATAATGGCATTGAGTTGGAAATCAAAGGTAATGAAGGATGCTGTTGTGGAGCGGGTTGGTATAAAGTCACAGAACTTAACACCTGTGAAAATGCAATAACTAATGTTGAATTTATCGAAGACAATGGCACCAAAGACGATTGCGATGAAACATCATACAAAATATTTGTTTTAGCCGCCGATGAAAGAATAAAAATACTTCAAGTAGATGGTGACGATGGCAATGGCTATTACGGAACGGGGCATACAATTCATGTGACTATAAAAGGGAATGCCGAGTGATGGATGATTATTGCAAGGCGATGTGAAATGAAAATAACTAAAGAATATATAGACGATAGGGTTGTTTGCATAATCAGAGATGTAACTGATGGTATGTGGGATACAATACTTGCAGATAACGACAAAAGAAAGAATGCTGATTTAATGGCAAGATTTATGGAAATCTGCGGAGTGATGTACCTTGCAGACGAATTAAAGAGTGTTGTTGATGAATAGAATGGCGGTGAATAGGATGAAAGAATATCTTACTTCGACAAATGTAACCTTAGATAACATTTGTGATATTTGCATCTTTGACGAAGATGAATGTAACGAATATAGAGAATGTTGCTATAAGGAATACATAGATGAAAAGGCGGGTGAGTAAAATGACTAAACCAATAGACCTTATAGAACTACGAAGACAGATTAAAGAAGGTATTTTCAAGGTATATCTGTATAGGTACAGAGTTTATATAGAAGATGCGGAGAATGGAGAGTCAGTGATGATTTGTGACTTGAAATAACTTGAAAGTAGGTGAGTAAGAATGACAAATGAAGAAGCAATTAAAATGTTCAAAGCTATTATAATGGCAGAAATTGACCGCTTGCCACATCACTACGATGCGGAAGTAGATGAAGATGTATATGACAGCACAAGTAAGGTTAATGAGCTTCTGCAACTTAATAAAATTGTTAGCAAAGCCCTTAAAAAACAGACCCCAAAGAAACCAATCAACCTCACTTGCCCAAATTGCGGATTTGACAGGATAGATACTTCGTGGTGGGGATTTACTTGTTGCCCACAATGCGGACAGCTTTTGGACTGGGAGGGGATAGAATGACGAATAAAGAAGCAATAAAAAGAATTGAACGAAACATATGCAACCATATAGATTGGTGTTACGGTATGGATTGCGAAAACTGTGAAGTTGAATTAGCTATTATATCCCTTGTAAAAGCCGACATATACAGATGGCACGACTTAAGGAAGAACCCCGATGATTTGCCAGAAGCTGACGGAAACAGCGAAAGTGAATATGTACTTGTGAAAGTACCTGTGAACGCTGGATGTTTTGAATGGAATCATTTCGGGTTGGCTTATTACAGTCACAATACAAAGATGTGGTCAACATATGGGCAAAATGTGTTTGCTTGGCGATACATTGAACCGTTTGAGGAGGAAGAAAATGCTTGAGGATATTGAAAAAATAATAGTTGAAACAAAAGAAGGTGAAAAAATAGCGACCATAATAAATGACGATAAAATCGATGAATCTATCATAGTCGCTGATGGCTACACAGCAAGAATAAAACCTAAGGCAAGCCAACCGTTAAGAGAAAAGATAACCTATGAAGAAGCAATAAAGATGGCTATTGAAGCACTGGAAAAGCAAATACATAACTGCGAAGAGTGCAAACACGCTAACTACTATGATTGGTGTACACTAAATAATAATTATGTTTACTGTCGTGAACACAATGCCATAATGAGCGATGATAACTGTTGCAGAGATTGGACTCCCTTAGAATAACAACAACCCCAAAAAATGTGCCTTTTAACCCACCAAATCAATCTCTGAGCGATTTTAATGCAAAAGTGGTATAGTTAATCAATCGCACATAAAAATCGCTTAAATCTAAAAATAAGGAGCAATAAATGAAAATAACTAATCATAATGTATACAACCTAGATAATGCTATTAAAGCAAGTAAATATCCAATGGCAAGTGATGTTACAACAAAAGATTGTGAAATCACTGATAGAGTGCGTTCATTAGGTAGAGCAAATAGGGGCAGCGCACACGATACTTTCTTAAACGGTGTATTGGTATCATTCGACCTCGCTTGTAGCAACAAGATGTGGATTGAATTTGAACGATACCATTTTGCAGATATCGTAAGTAGCCAGTCTACTATGCACAGAATAACAAAATTGCTTGAAGAAGATGTGTTCAATGAATATGTCGATGAACGTATAAAAGATGTGTTAAAAGATATCTTGTCGCAATACTACTATATAGCTGATACACCAGAAGAGCGTAAGGAAGCATATTTGCGATTACTATATAACGTACCAAGTGGCATTGAATTAACCGCCCATATCGTTACAAATTATGGACAGTTAAAAACAATGTGGCATCAAAGACACAACCACAGACTCCCAGAATGGCGTAAGTTCTGTGATTGGATATTAACATTACCAAGTTTTAGTGAATTAACAGGAATAAAAAAGGAGAAAAAGAATGCTGACAATTAAGAAGATTATGTACAAACCACCAGCTACCATCGTATTTTGGAATGATGGCACAAAGACCGTTGCTGTATGCGAAAAGGGCGATACATATAACAGAGAGCTTGGCTTTGCGTTATGTGTGCTAAAGAAGAAATATGGCAATAAGAAGGTGCACGATATGTTGGATAAGTATGTACATAATGTTAGTAAATATAGCAAGAATGATGGTGCTATGGTGTGGGAGAGCGAGATAGAAGAAAAGAAGGTTAAGAAGCCAAATGGGGCTAGAAAAAGAGTAAGGGTGCATCGCAAGCCAGACAGATACCTTGAACTCAAGCCAGATAGATGCTTTGGATTCACTGTTGAGCCTGTTAAGAATGAACCTATGTATGATTTATTCGAAGATTTCTTTAATGACTTTTATAACTTTCTATAACCAAAGGGGGAATGTTAATAATGCATTTTGAAAAAATTACAAGAGAGCAGTGGGTAAAAGATATGGTGAACCTATACCATCTTGAACACTCAACAGAAGAGAACTTTAGAGGAATCAATAAGCTATATGATGGCATCAAACTCCCAAAACGAGCAACAAAATATTCTGCTGGGTATGATTTTTATGTAAGTGGCGATACCTTTATCCCACCGAGAGATTCTGGCATCATCCTTACTGGTATTCGATGGGTATGCGATAAGGAAGAAGATAAAAATAAGGTTCTTCAGATTTATCCAAGAAGTGGCATTGGATTTAGAACAGGTGTAAGGCTTATGAACACAGTTGGCATCATAGACGCAGATTATTGGGAAGGCAATAATGAAGGTCATATTATGGTGAAGCTTTATAACCCAATGGATTCACATTTACACATCAAAGGTGGCGATGCAATCGTACAAGGTGTGATTACAGAATATCATACTTGCAATGATGAAGAAGAGATTGTAGAAAAGCGAACAGGTGGTATGGGAAGCACCGATAAGAAATAAAGCGAAAAAATAGGGGTAGAATTACCCCTATTTTATTATTATGATGAAGATACATCATACGACATACGCAAACTCGCCATAGATATATCAGCATATAATGGATAGTATCTTGTCGCTGATATGCTTTGCGTACCATTTGGTGATATATCTGTGTTAATAGATTTTATCAACCACAAATCTGACTCTCCGCTATTGCTATTAGGTAGGTTATATTCAATAATATTATTCACCTCTAACCAATATATTGGTGCAGAAACGATTTGTATGTTGTCGTGCAATCTTGACCTTAAATATATCTCATATCTTGCACGTTGCTCTGCTAAAGCATCTGAATATATATTATCATACTCATCACCAGCACATACTACCCTAACTTGCTTGTTAAATTTTGGTAAATTTAATACGGATGTAGTAGACATAGGTAGTACACTTGCTGGCATTGGATAGTACATTACGTTAAATTGTAATGTCGTAGCAGATATTTTGGCTGCAATAAGCAAATAATCTTGGGCGTAGTCTAAAGAAATACGCTCATTCGCCATATTACGAATCGAGTATGTATTTACTGAACCACCCATAATGATGCTCATTGTAATGATATATTGGCTTAAAGACTCTACATTTAACTTGAACTTCCAAGTCTCGCCAACGCTTGCCGCACTAAAATCAGTTGCCGTACACCATGGCGATAGATTAAGCGCCATATTATTACCAACAACTGCTGGTGAAAACTCCACGATATAACTTTCATTCTCGCTTGCAAAATCCACCACATTACCATAAGCTGATTCATATTGTGTTGATGTACCTACATAAAATGGTGAGTCTGGGTTGTTTTCAAAGGCAACGGCTCTTGGTTGTAATGCACCTAAATATTCGCAAAACTCGCAACTCGAATCATTGAATGTTATCTTTACACAATAGTATTCGTTTGCCGCTATAATTGGCGAAGATAAGTTAATATCTGCTACATCCACATTAGCAATATCTTTGATGGCGATTCGGTTAATCGGAGTGGCTAATGCTTCTGGCTCTGTTGCACCTTCTGTGGCAATAACTGGTATACCAACAATCCACTCATTATTAAGATAGCTCGCTGTAGGATTAGCGAGCTTTAAATCAAGCAATCCATCTTTAATCGTTGCCGTTCCATATTCATTTGGTTCATGTACCTTACCAAGCACCTCTACATAATTCTTAACATCTTCAAAATTTGTATCGAGATTATAAGATACATTCAACTTATCCCACACTGTCTGGTCAACTACTGGGGTTGGCTCGCCTTCTTCGCCACTCTCTGGGTCGATTATAACCTTACCGCTTGGGATTTGTTGGAAATGGAACACGCCATCTACATCAAAGAACATCTCCCAATTTGAGTTAATATCCCTAAGCTGACACAATAAATCATATGCTGTGCCACCAACATCGATGTTAATCTCTTGTGGCACATAATTATATGGTGGGTCGAAAACGATATATTTATCAAACCCTTGCTCAATCAACAGCGTCTTTATCGCACCTGTGATTGTACTACCAACTGGGATTGTATATGTCATACCTTCAAGCTGACCATTTCTCAACCCTGTCATCTTCGACATTAAATCAACTGCTTCAAATGAAAGGCTATTGCTTGTGGCATCATAAGATATTGTGGGCGAATTAACCATATATATGCCTTCATTCACCCATACATATTCTTGTGTTTGCACATCTTGTATAGCAACATATATCTGAATATATTTATCGAACCAATATGGATTGCCGACTTGCCAATAGAAGATGTTAGAATTAGTCTGCCTGCTATCATCCTTTAATGCGATATTGATATTGGCGGTGCGTCTAATATCTGATTCTGCATTAACGCTTAATGAGATAGATTCTGTCTTGCCACTAATCTCATCTAATATCGTATAGTCATAATCTAACACGAATAACTTACAATCTATGTTCCGAATGGATTGTAGGGTCGTATCAAATTGCTTTTGATTAGGCATTATTATACACCCCCTACGTTAATCAATCCTGTTGCTTGTAAATCTTGCTGATTGGTTGGGTCGCCAACTTCAGTCCAATTTGTGCTGAAACTAACAATACCCATACCATAGTTGTTGTTAAACGTACAACTTACATTGCCTACTATCATAACGAGCCATATATTACCATTCCAATCCTTAATAACCTTAACACGCTTATTAGTAAGGAATTGCTCCAATTCATTGCGTTTCTTTACCATATCAATGCGTGACAGATTGCCGTTAAAATAATAATCATCTGGTACTATTGTCCCAGATATAGACCCATTATGATATTGATTGTGGCTATTTGTGATAATGATTGGATATTTCGCTCCAATAGGCGTGATTGACCCAACAACTTGATTCATATCCACATTACCATACCCAACATTAGCCTTGCACTTTTGCGAACCAGTTGAATCTGCAATAAACACACCATCGAATACAGATTGCACTTCATTAGATACAGTATATCCACCTTCCACTTCAACTTCGACACCGCTTTGGGTCTGAGTGAGTAATGGCACAAGGGCATATTTATATGTCTTGCCATATTGGTTAAGGAAGTCGATGAATGTGAAATCCATATCGCTTGCTTGTGAGATAGGTTGTGAGTATAAAGTGAGCCAGCCACCACTAACATCATCAACATCTTGTCGCTTAACGAGCAGGTTTGTGATTGGGATATGGTATGATAGTTCGATATTTCCTTGCTCACTCCACACATTATTTGTCCCAACAAGCGTGTCGACCTGTTGTGGCGTGAGTTGGTAGGTTTGTGGGGTTGCGAGTTCGTAACACATCATTGAACCACTCATGGCTGTCTGAAATTCTTCAGCCGTGCTGTAGAGCGTGTCATGGACATAGAATCGTCCGTTGGGGTCTTTGCAGATACTTTTATCCGTTTGCCTGACTTCAAATTCCGACGCCTTAGGTGTCCATTCTTGAGCCGAAAATATCAGATTCGTGGTGTTGTTTTTGCACGATGGGAAAGCGCTTGAATAAAACAAACCGTTTGAGGATTGATACCCCCACGTCAAAGTCCCCAAATCTACATACCCATGCGTTACCACCAACGTCCCACTAACCAAATCTACATACCCACCAAATATATCCCTGGTTAGGTAAGTAGTATTATGCCCTACTGGAACTATGGAATTAGTAACATATTCTATAGTGCCGTATTTAGATACGATTTGTGGGTTGGTGTAGGCTTGGGCGGTTTCGGTGGTTGGGGTGGCGAGTTCGTAAACAACCGTGATTGGGTGTGATGCAAGCCACGTTTTAAACTCTTCTACCGTACTACCACAAATAGCGGGGTCAATGTTAAAGGCAATAGTGGCATCTGTATAAACGTACCCGTAATTATTATAGTACGTTGAAATGTCACTCGTATAAGTATATCCAAGGACTATAACGTGGGCATACCCCTTCATATATCCGTCAGATTGCCAACTACCAATATTCATAGGTATATAAAATCCATTTAATGCACTACTGCTTTTTCCCCATAATGGTTCACTTCCGTTCAGCACCACAACACCATACTTCCTCTTCACCTTACCATCACTTGTATACTCATCTCCATCATAATAAAGGTTATTGCTTGCGTCCAGCTTTGGAATACCTCTTAACGCGAGGGAAGAATCGAGTGGGTAATTACCGATGACGTTATTATCTGCATCCCTCATCACATGAGCTGATAGCCCTTCCACACTCAGAAGTTCTCCTGCATTGTATTCGTAATAATCCTTTGGGAATAACTTCTTGAACCACGCTACTCCTGCACCTGCTGTGGCTTGTTCAAGGGAGTAGATGTAGTCTGCTATGGTTGAGCCGAACATTTGAGTGAGGTCGAAAAACTGCAAATTTTGGACTACCACACCCCCTATCGTTGCCGCGTCTACCGCTTTGATATTAGCTGTGACCATATACACATAGTTTGCAGTTAATGGGACTTGTGTATTCTGATACATAACCAAATCGGCAACCGTACCATTGTGCTTGATTTTCAGCCCAGTGGCTGAAGACGATGTCTTAAACAAGGTTGAATATTCACCAGTGCTTGTATAAAAGTCTTTGGACACATACACAGTGCTTGGAGAAATTCCTTGTACCATAAAGCGAAGGAAACTTTCCGTGTCTGTTTCACTTGTGTTGGTATAGTTCCTGCTTGAATCTGGTATCATCTGATTCCACGCCACAGTACCGCCAACAATCTTATCTTCTAACCTATCCCCATATACATCTCCTACAGCCTTAAATGAGTATGGGGTTGTATCTGTTGAGGTTGGGGTGAGGGAGACGTTGAAGTCTTGGGTATAAGATTTACCGTCTTCTGCATTTTGTGTTGGTGAGTCGTATACCGTTACCCCACTATGTCCCCTAATAGGTCTAACATTAGATGGTGATGGGTTGCCACTTCCTTCTTGGGTTGGCTCTAAATCCACTTGCAATTTAGTAAAAATATCTTCTGAATCTGTCTCAAACAAAACAATCTCGCCACTTCCACTACCACCATATTCTCCACTCAAATTGCTTGTCACACTAATATACCCATCACAAGCATTATTAACTACTGTGGCTTCTCCAAGGGTAGGCGTGTCTATGCTAACTGTAAAAGTATTACTTTGAGCATTCACGCTCATTCCTTGTGTGGTCGTAACATCTACAGTAACATAATAGCTACTACCTACATTTAATCCAGTGAAATTATATGATATATCGTATACATCGCTCGTGCCTTGTTGTGTGCCACTCCCAACAACAACACCACTCGATTGTAATAATGAGCCAGTCGCACTATATAGATTAAACTGATATTGTTGTATGATATTTGACACAACGCTCGCACTCGTATCTGTGTATGTTGCTGAGATATTATATGATGTGGTGGATATGGTTGATGGGATAGTTGTGATGGTTAGGGTTGGGTTAACCAGACACCAAAATATCTTAGCCACACTAAGCCCACTACCACCTTGCGTACCAGCCGTGTCTGTGTAGGTTTGGATTTGAGCATAATATTGTGCGCCATTTACAAAGTCCGCACTTGATTTGCCACTCTCATACACGATGCTACCATCTGTGTTTGCTGGTAGTTCATGTATGGATTCAGTGGATACATATAAATGTGTACATATCAAGCTATTGTCGCTCAAGTCATATATGTAAATTCTATTACTCCGAATCAATTCTGTGCCGCCAATGATGTTAAAATCAATGGTTGTGCCTTGGGTGGCATTAAAAGCATTTATTTGATTAATCGTTGGAGCTGGATTTGCCATGTAATATCAACTCCTTTCTTAAATTATGTAAAATGCTTGTCCCAAATATTATATAATATCTGGGACAATATATGTTAACCTTTATTCAAATTGAAAATATCGTGTGGCATGACCACAACGAGCCCTTGCGTCAACGAATATATTATATCCATTCGCCTTGGCTTGTGAGCAGAAATATAAATCTTCTGACAGCTCGCTCCCATTATCATATGTCACATATGCAATGCGTCTTGTGGGATTATCATATCTGAGTCCGCCATAAATATGTAATCGAACCCACCATCTAATGCCTTTTGCACAATCATATCCTTTAACGAACTCAAATGATAATTCATTGCCACAAGGGTCAAGGTCGTATATTGATTTGAAGGTTTCTGGCATTATGTTTTCGAAGGTGGGGATTGCAATTAAAATCTTGCTCATTCCTTTTGTCTCCTTTTGTGTGTAGTATTAAATTTTATATCATACTTTTTCCCATCCCGCTGGGTACTCTTCTGGTGAATATACATTACCATCTATTAGCGACTTATATAAGGTTCCATTATAGTCTACTATATCGCCTGTGTTGTAAGCATCGTGTGTTCCTGTCGGTCTTGACCATGTAGGATAGCCCTGCGGATTCAATCCGATTGCCGTATAAAGTGCAGGTGTTATATCAGGCTTCCAATCTTCCTGCGATGTATGGTCTTGTACTACCCTGTAAAGTTGTGGGTCGCCTACATCGTTAACGCCATATGTAAACATCTCATTTACGTTATATGCTCTGCCCACTTCATAGGCTGGATATACCGTTGCTATTTCCATTGCCTGCTCGTCTGTTAGAGTTTGAGCATACATCTGCAATGCTTTTCTGAATTGTTCTGCCACCTGTAATCTATTCATTGCCGCTACCTCCTATCCCGAGAAGTGCATCAAGTACATCATCTGCCGTTGGTTCTTCTGGCTGTGGCTCTGGCTCTGGCAGAGGGTCATAAACATATTCGCCGCCGATGTATTTATAGTTTGAAACATCGCCTTCGGGAAGTGCATCCACAATGTTCGTATACTCAAACCCTTCAAGGCATATACAAGCCGACAATATTCTTCCGTCTTTATCAAAATTTAATGAATACATTTACTGCACCCCCTTTATGCCTATGATTTCAACTGGAATACAATATTTGTTATTTGCCGTTGGGTTTGAGGTGGATGCATATGTTTTATAAACTGGCGCTCCAAATGCCACTGAATCACTGCCTACACTAATAGTTCTTTGAGATAGATATATATTAGTTGAAGCGACTCCCGTAAACGTCAAATAAGCATCTCTGCCCACCTTTACAATCGCTATTTGGTCTTGGCTCTGATAATCTGTTGAATATAGATAACGTACTAAAGCACACTCATAATCACTTAAATTTAACGAGATTGTTTGTGCCGCAAAATTGCTTGTAGGACTCGCATTTGTCCATAAGGATTTCATGCTCACTCCCCCAAGATTAGCAAGAGCCACCGCCGCATCTGCTTCTGTACCAAATGCCAGTTCGCCATTGATTAAAAGTTTTGGGTTTGTCAAATCATCTATAGCGGTTCCGAAAAATGCAAAGCAATTACCATTACTCGCCACATCGAACACAGGAACTGACTTTGATATGTATGTTGAATCGGTATATGTCCTCGATATTCCGTCTGCTCCTTTGACAACAACTGTTACTGTGACGGTATACGCTGATGCTTGAGCGATTGAGCCTACCGTTGAATAACCATATACAGTGTTGCCGCTTATGGTCATTGATTTTGCTGTAGCTGTTCCGAACTGAACCGTTGCACTTGTGACTGTATAGTTTGCACCGCCGACAAGCTGGAACTTACAGAATCCTGTTGTGCCTGTACTTGTTACTGTTGGTGATGCTCCACCGCTTGCATCCGCCGTTCTGAACGCCAAAAAGTTCTGAATTTCGGGCTTGACATATGTTGTTTTCCACTGTGCGTACAAAGTTACATTGCCCGATGGCGTAATGGTTGAGCCTGTCGCATATGCCGTTCCGCTTCCGTTGCTTGCTGTGTTCCAACCGTTGAAAGTGTATCCTGTGCGTGTAAGGCTGTTAGACGGAATAGTGTTAGCAACTCCAACATAAGTGCTGATTGCACTTGGAACTGTTCCCGAACCGCCATTTGCATCGAATGTAATGGTAGCAGGTGCAAGGGCAGGAATTGTTACTGTGGCTGATGCCACTACTGATGCCCCTGTCCATGAGCCATTTGATGACTTCACACCACCTTTTATTGTTGCAGTAGTTGCCGTTGCTCTTTTATTGAATGTCTTCGTCTTGGTACTAACACAAGTCACTGTATTTCCTTCACCGAACACTGTTTTACATGAACCAGTGTATGTTGCGCCGCTGATGTTAAGCGTTCCCGAATATGACGCAGTAACAGACGAATTTATATTTACATAAAGAATTGCTCTATATGTTATTGTGGTAGGTGTTTCCGCTGACACACTATAATCAACCCTCGCCCTGTATTTCCTGTAGATATCTGAACCAACTGGTTTCCACCCTTTCGAATATCCCGAATATACTGTTGTCATTTAATCAAGCACCTCCCTTAACGACACATGACCGTCACTTCCTGCAACAAGGGCAAGGCTTCCAATTCTATCTGCTGACCTCAATCTAATCGTAGAAAGCCTTGACTCTTGTGCTATAAGCAAAGATGTCCCTGCCATTTCCATATAACCAGCATTACCTTCAGTCTTTGCTATTGTTACAATCGAGTCCCCGTCGCCATAAATCATAATAGAATCAGCATTAAGCTGTAAATAGTTCAACAGATTTGCGATGTCTTCTGTGGCTGTGTCGTTGGTAATTATTATAGAGTCTCCCGTAACCCTTGCGTTCTTTCTCGCTATAAGGCTGTTGACTTGTATAGATTCATAAATAGCATCTTCTCTTGCGTTAAAGCCATTAACCTTTGTGTCTATTGCTTCAATGTTCTCTGACATATTATCAAGGGATTCATAAATGCCGCCCTCTTGATAGCTTGTCAGTTCTCCGTCCGCATCATGTACAAGGTCAGCTTCTGCAACCGTAACTTCCTCGTCATTTAGGATGTAGTAATAAGTGCCGTCTTCCCTTTTGTGGGCAGGGATGGTTACACCGTCAAGGATATATTCAAATGTCTGTACACCAAATACGCTGTCATTAAGTGAATCAACGTCATCTCTTGCTATTCCATCTACAAGCTCGGTGGTGGTTGAACCATCTTTGTTTGTAACCGTAATGGTTGTACTTCCATTTGATGACGTGCCTGTGGTTACTGTCGGGGAATAGCCATCTGCCCCATTTTCTACAAGCACAGTAGGGTCTGACCAAGCATCTGACGTAATGGTTGTGTCCGAGCCATACCCAATAGCAATCGCTGTAGTAACATAACAAGGGTCGCCATTGTTTGTAGGAACGCTACGTGACCAATCAGTAGGGATAGGGGATAATACGCCACTTGCAAATGTATAGGTGGTTGGAGAGCTTGGTTTGGTTGATGTTGTTCTGCTATATAAAAATATCGTAGCTTGATTTAAGCCTTGAGCACCATCTTCAACAAACTTTATTTGTGTTGACCACTCCGAAACAGCAATCGTATCTGTTGCTGTGGTCGCACTTGCCGTTGCCACAATGACCCAACAAGGATTGCCATCAATCTCTGGGATAGCTTGCGTCCAACCATTTAATGCACTTGTAGGTGATAATGACGCATCGGCAAATGTGTATGTAACTTCATCAGTCGGTTTCTCTGGTGCTGTTGCCCCACGTTGATATAATAATATTGTGGCATTATTCAAACCATCTTGCCCATTGCCACCACCAGAGAATACCCATTGAGTGCCATCATATACATATAATGTATTGTTATCGCTCGTATCAATCCATACATCTCCACTTGACATCCCCTCAGTAGGTGCTGTATCTTGTCTAAATGTCTTGTTCTTAGAATTGGCGACATCGGACACATCTTTAATTTCCACTTGGTTGTCCAAGCCCAATTGCTTCGCATCTTCAGCTAAAGTCGTGGCATTAGCGATTTTATTACCCAATGAATTATCTGATAATATGCTTGACGATATATACATTTGTGTGGCTTGATTACACGGGATAACGACCTTAACAACATCACCAATATTATATGTTGCATCATCTACTGCCCGCACAATAGGATACGTAACACCATCTACCTTAACAGAGTATGTATTGGTTACTGTGTTCGCGCCAACAATGAAACCGCCACGTGTCTTATCGTAACCAGCATTGTCAACTAATGATTGAGCAATAGTTTTTATACTTTGTATAATTTGATTCGCCATAAAAATTATCACTCTCCTTAAATATGTAAAATGCAAAAGGGGCGCATCAAACGCCCCTTATAAAATCTATTTCTTTATCGTTTGTATGGGTTTTAAGCTTTAATGGTTGTTACCTTCTTAAATTCTTTCGCCTTGGCTTGTGATGCTACTCCATACTTTCCATCTGCGACCAACCCATGAGCCTTTTGGAAAGCCATGACGCTACTTTCTGTCTTTGCACCACAACTACCATCTACAGCGCCACAATTATACCCAGCCCAATTAAGGAACTTTTGTAGCTTAACGATTTCGCTACCAGTGTCGCCACGTTGTATATAGGTACGAATCGGCACAACCATACGGAAACACGCAAAGTATTTCTTGTTGGAAGAAGTGTATTTACGTGCAATCAAATGTTCAAAATATTTGGTAGTGTGATTGGCTTCTGCGATGACGCCATCTCCAACATAAATCCAAATATGCCCACCACTCTTCTTGTTCAAATAAATACCAACGTCCCCCGCCTTAAAGTTTGCGGTAGAAGCAATCTTCATATCTTTATATCTTGAGTTGCCTTTCATGAAAGGTATTTGCTCTTGCAGTCCACGTGGAATCGTTGTCGATGCGCCGCAATATCTAAGGATGGTCGCCGCACCTACATCACAAGATGCACCTGCTTGACACTGTTTCGACCAAGAAGAACGCTTTGGGAAAACTTGATTAATGGCTTTAGTAAATTCTGCTGTGGCTTTACCTTTACCATAAGTATATTTTGCCTTTGACGTTCCTTTAGGGTACGCTAATTTCTTAGCAGTAGTGGTGATGATATTTCCAGAAAGCTCTACCCAATCTGGGAGCGCACCACTATAAGATTCTACCTTCGTTTGTACTGGCATATCACACGCTTGATATACATAAGATAAATCAACATTTCCATTAATGCCATCAACCTTACCCTTAGAAGTATACTGCCACATAACCTTAGCACCCTTATAGGTACACGCAGAAGCATATTGTGCTACCCATACAGGATATTTAGGCTTGGTTAAGGCGGTGTTAAATGTAGATGTATTGGCATAGATACAAGGTTGATAGCCGTGTGCTTTAACGACATCACAAAATGCGTTTGCAATATCACTTGCCTTTGTGCCTATCTTGCTATTCAATCTGCCACCATACTCAAAGTCGCACACAACATAGAATGTAGGTGTATAATTCTTCAAGATGTTGCATAAAAATTCAGCTTCCTTTTTCGCTTCAGCAACAGTGATGGCTTGCGAATAATGATACGCACCCACCTTTAATCCAGCCGCTTTAGCGTTTGTGAAATTGGTTGCGAATGTAGAATCTTGCGATAAGGAAAATTTACTTTGCGATGTGTATGATGCACGACAAATGGCATAATCACAAGTTTTCTTGACTTTCGCCCAATTTGCTTGCGAGATTTCGCCTTGCCAACGTGATACATCGATACACTTCTTTAAGGGGGTGCTACTTGTCGTTGGGGGAGTCGAACTAACGCTTACTGGCTTTTTATAAGCCTTAGCCTTTGCAATCGTCTTAGAGCCAACGATGCCATCAACGCTCTTGCCAGTAAACCCTAGTTTCTTTTGTGCGGCAAGCGTCTTGGTTCTCGTAATGCCACCAAAACTACCATCTACATCTAAGCTATATCCCATCCATCTAAGATACTTTTGCCACCTTGTAACTTGGGTACCTTTACTGCCTCGCTTAATTGTCTTTGTAGGAAATGCACCACTATATGTTCCATATTTTGTGGTGGTAGGTGTAGATGGTGTAGGCGTTGAAGTGGTAGAAGAACCAATAAACTTATACCCACTCTTTAGCGAAGTACAAATCCAAACATTCTTAATGTCCCCAGCCATATGCTGTTTATAAGAATACCAACCATCATGCTTGCGTCCACCAGAATCTTTACAATAGAACCAATAGTCGCCATTCTCATACTTCCAATCAACGAAGGCTACATAGTGACCACCAGTTGTCCATGTAATTTTCTTTGTGCCACCCTTAGCTGAGCCAAACAGGATAACGCCCTTCTTTAATGAGGTTTTAAGCACCTTCCAGATATCTGCCATCGTATCGGCTTGTCTCCAATGGACATTAAACCCATAATGCTCCAAGCCTTTAGTGATGCCGTTCCATAATGTGCCATTGCCCTTTGTAGCAAATTGCACCATATATTTTCTAAAATTTGCAGGCGTGTAGTTCTTAAAATTCTCTAATTCGATTGCACAATGCGTGACCGCACAACAACCACATCCATTGCCAGCGAATTTATATGTAGACGTGGGATAAGGCAACGAACCCCAACGAGAGTCAGCTTGCCTAAATATCGTCTTATTGTATATCGTCATTCTACACCTCCGTGTCAGTATCTACATCATCGAACTCTTCGTCGCCATCAGAATAGAAATATTCTCCATCAACTGTGCCAGCACGTTCTGCCTTAATCGCCCTCATCTCGCCAGTCTTTTCAGCGGCAATGGCTGTGTAGTCGTTGTTATAATACGTTGTGAAGAACGCTACCGCAAAGTCGAATGCAATTGTCAGTATCGTCCAAGCCAACGTCAGCCAACCAAATCCAAGCCCAGCAACCGCCGCACTTACTGCATAGGTAGCCGTGTTAAGTGATGCAACAATCCTCGCAATCGTTCTAATCTTTGTTCCAAAATTCATAATTCACTACCTCCTTATCCTTATATTATAAATGTGGGGCAACGATATAACGCTACCCCACAACCATTTGATTCATTTACTATCCACGTTGCGTACTGGTTTGTAGAGCCGCTGTGGATAGATTGTTTAATTCGCCAATGAACTCATTAGCGTCAGTAACATTAGGCAATACAAGATTATCGAAGTTATAGATATTACCATATTGTGTAGCATTACCCATAACGACTGCCCCACTCGTAGCCGCTGTAATTGAGCTTTGTGTTGCTAAACTAGCTGCTGTATTTGCCCCCGCACTCATACCTTGTGCCATTTGGGTGATGGCGGCGGCATAAGTTGCTGGCAATACATTATTTCCAATGGCGGCATCAATGATGGCTTGGGATACTTGACCATTACTGTCTAAGTAGTTAATAATATCATTCGTATCTACAAGCTTATCTAGGTTCGTTAACACATCCCCAATGCCTTGTGTGGTTGAAAGGTTTTGTTTAATCCAATCAGACCACGCACTAGTATTTGTCCCAAGCGAACCAAATAACTCACCAACAGTAGAGCCAACCTTATTCTCCAAGGCTTTAAGTTCATAATCTGCTTCAAGCTCATCGAATAACTTTAATACTTCTTGCCATTGTGCAAGCACAGGATTTATCGCTTGCTCAGATGAACTTGTACTGGATTGATATTCTTGCAGAGCTTGTGTGGCTTCTCTTATAGCTTCGGTGTCTTTTTCATACACAAAGCCTTCGCCCTCTTTATAAATCCTTACCCTTTGGTTGCGAGCTTTAGCAAGATTGTTTTGAAGTTCAACCAAATCATTCTGCTTTTCTTGCTCTTCATTTTCGGTTTCAAGCAAGTCGATTTGGCGTTGAACATAAGCCTTGGCTAAATCATAGGTGCTTTCATTAAGCTCTTGCTGTTCTTGTAGACGTGACTTCTCTTTTTCAAGTTGCGTGCTAGCAAGGTCGTCAAGATAGTTATAATAATCTTCACCAGAAATTTGACCTTTAGCATAATAGTCCTTTATCAATGCGAGCGAATTAGCGTATGTTTCCTTATCATTCTCATATTGTTTGAGATTATAGTCGATATACTTTTTATACGCTTCCATCCGTTGCTCTTTAGCTTCATCAGCGGAAATCGTTTGAGCTTTATCTGCCACACTAATAGCGTTTAGCATCTTTTGTAAATCACTATCAGTGCCTTGAGTATTCGCAATGACATCTTCAATACTCTTCTCCGCCTTTGCAGATTGTTCTTCCCTTACTGCTAAATTATAAGCACGAACAATATCTGTACCTAATGAGGTTCTCCTTTTAACACCCCTAGCCTTGCCCGTCTTGGACTTATTCAATTTCTTTAGTGCCGCATTCTGCTTATCAAAGAGCTTCTTATATTGAGCATTAAATTCTGAATCTGTCCAATTATAATAGCTTCTCTTATACTCTAAGGTAGCAAGACCAGACTCCATTGCACTCTTAATCGCGTCGTATTTTTTATTATACGCTGTCTGATTCTTTTTCTTGCTACTCTTACCCTTCTTCTTTTTCCTACCCTTCTTAAAGCCTTTGAGCTTCTTAACGCCAAATAAGCCAAAATCTTCGTCGCCATGACCATATACTGCTTCGCCTTCAGTTAATCCAGCATTGCGTAGCATACGAACAGATTGACCGTGAGTGAATACTGCGTCGCCTTCATTTAGGTGTGTTGTGCCACGCCTACCACCATTAGCGACACGCATTAAACCAGTATTAGCATCTTGAATAATTTCAAATCCTTGTTCGTTGACTTCAGCGTTATCAAATGCACTTACGCCTTTAGCAAAATGACCAAAACTTCGTGTGCCGCCAGCTTTATGACCGCCACCTGTTGACCAATTTCCAGTTCTAACAGCCTTAAATTCTACGGTACGAGTACCTATCTTTTTATTGCCTTTCCACTTCTTATTAGCGTTTGTTACGCTACCCGTTTCAGCCTTAAATTTTACGGTACGCGTTCCAGCTCTTTTATTTCCTTTATATTTGCTTTCTTTGCCTTGGGCGCCAGAATCATCAATATTAACCTTCGCAGTGACAGTTTGACCATCAATGGTCTTTAATTTACCATCAACTAATTGCAAATCTTTAATGGCATAGTCTGTGTCGCCAATCGTAACCCTAGCATTCGGGTTGTTAGAGTTAATGCCCTCTAAATATTGTAATACCGCGCCTAAATCTTCCTTAGCAACTTCTTGCCCATGGATTGTGATTTTGGCATCTGGGTTAGTGTTTTGGATTTCTTCCAAATAAGATTGGATGTCTTGAACACTATGCCCAGCGTTTAACATGGATTTTGTAAACTTACCAAGTTGAATTTGATTAATCTTCTTACCATCTTTAGAAATAACGCCCATAGCATCGCCATATTGAATCATGGCTTTTATTCCCTTTTTCATTTCTTTTGTAGATAGACCGCTTAAATGCGCGTTATCCTCGATGGCTTTATTAACCTTTTTATAATCTTCTAACTCTTCATCCGTAAGTTTATTGCCATTGGCAAGGTAGTCATCATATTCTTGTTTTTTCTTAATAAGGCTTTGTAAACTTTCTGATTGGTCTAATTGAGCGTCTGTTAACTTACCTTGAGCATCTTCAACTTCCTTTTCCGCTTTAGCCAAATCCTCTTCTGTATGCCCTTGTGTTTTTCTAACATTATTTAAATGTTCTGTTGCTTGGTCTAACTCTATTTGAGCTTGTCGAGTCGCGTGGGCATTGTGTTGATATTCAACCAACGCTTTACCAGCCTTTGTGGAAACTCCATATAGGTTTTCCCAAGTTTCTTGAGCCGTCCATCCTTCACGACCCATTTTCTCGAAGTCAGAAGCACTTAAGCCCTTTTTACCCAATGTCTGTTCTTGTTTTTTCCACTTTTGGGCTTCACGCTCTTGTTGTAATCTTAATATCTCTTTTTCTGTTTCTAGCTCTAATTTTAAGATTTCAAGATTATCTTCTTCCGCCTTACTTAATCCAGTTGTATTACGTTTTGATTCTAACTCTTGAATCTCAGATTGTTTCTTTTGAATCTTTTCTTTAGTAGCAACAACATCTTTATGTGCTTTATGCCACTCTTTTACTGCTTTAGTAGCTTCTTTGTCTTGTTGTATAACCTTGTCGTTCTTCTCAATCCACTTCTCATACAACCGCAAACCACCAGCGATAGCACCAGATACAGCAAGTATACCAACCCCCCAGAGACCAGCAGACTTGGCAAGTCCTTTCATGGTAGTTGCGGCGACGCTCAACCCTTTACCGCCAAACATCTTACCATTCAACTTGCTAAACGCCTTGCCTAATACGCCAACGCCTGTTGCGGCTTTACTAGCATCCTTACCTAGGTTGCCTAAACCACCAAACAACTTAACGATTGAAAGTCCTTTAAGCCCTAAAACCGCTTTAGCGATTAAGTTGAACCCAGTTGCTATAGCAGTTCCCCATACAACAACTTGCCCAGCATCGCTCGATAAAAACTCTAAGGCGCCAGTGAGAATGTCCATGCCCTTTTTAAGAGCATCACTACTAATCATCTTATATGATAATTCTTCCCACGCACGTTTTAAGTTCTGTAAGTGACCTTGCAGTGAGTCGATAGCCTTAGCATTTTCACGAGATGCAGAACCTTGCGCACCCATAGCGGTGTTGGTAGCCTTAATAGCAGTCTCAAAGTTATTCATGGTAGCCATGAATACTTCCATTTGGTTCTTACCACCAAACTGGAGCGCTATGGCTGTCTTTTGTTCGTTGTTGAGATTACCCCATTCTTTATGTAAGTCAGTAAGAAATTCATACGTATTTTTCATTGTGCCATCTTGCTTACGCATCTGAATTTCTACCTTACCACTGGCATCTCTATAGGTGTCGGTTTGTTTTGCTAAATTAGTTATATTAGCGCCAATAGTACGCCAACCTCTTGCTCGATAACATTATTGCTTTCACAATAAACTAGACTATATCTTTACCCTATCATAAGGGTATCTGCCACTTCCATTTCTGTTGAAATGTACTCTACTCGCTTCGTACATTTTTAATATGTCTTATTCTATTATACATAATAGTTACATTTATCGCTTTCGATAGTCGTTGAGCCTTCACCTGTATCTCAACAGGAGCTTGGTTGCTGATTGTCCAATCTTCATATTTTTTAAACATTCACGCTTGTCGTTACCAACTACGTTGTAGTATATGAAGCTCTAAGGAGTTTCCAGCAATTCGACAGAATACCTACGCGCATTTCTGCATCGTAGGGGCAATTAAATTTACCTTTGATGGTTGACCAACCATAATTTCAGTACCAGCAGTAATGATACCTATGGTTTGTTCAAAACTATTACCAAATCCACCCATAGCAGAAGCGGTTTTGGATAACGCTAATTGTAAGTCGTTAGTTCCTACAGCGAAGTTATTTGCCTTTATGTTATATTATTTTATGCACTAAACGCATAAAATAAATCTTATACTTTCATATAAGAACAGACTATATCATTACCTGTATAATAGGTACAGGGCACTTCGGATTTCTCCTACTCTACTCGCTTCGTCTATATACATAGCTTATTCTATTAAAAATAGTTACATTTACTAAATTACATTTAGTTGCTTTCGATAGTCGTTGAACCTTCTTCTGCATCTCAGCAGAAACTTGGTTGCGGATTGCCTATATATTTAATATACTTTTTACCATACCAAATACATTACTATTTGCCCCTATATATGTCGCCATTATAGGTTGGTATATATTAACTTTAGGGGTTCCCCGCAATTCACCCTGTTTATTGAGGTCTACAAATAATTAAACCTCATTAACGCTATCAATAACGTGCATAGAAGCTTCGCCTTCAGAACCGAACTTACTAAATTCTTTATTAAATCCTTTTAACTGTGAGTTAATAAATAATGCCGCATCGCCAGCAGAGATTTCCGCGTCTGCGATATTTTGGAACATCAAATATATTAAATTAAGTTCGCTACACTTAACCTAATGTTAATAATCCTAAACAATTAACATTATCTTATAGTTTCCTATAAGTTTAGACTATATCATCACCCTATTAATATAGGGGTAGGGCACTTCCGTTTCGCTTGAAACGTACTCTACTCGCTTCGTGTGCTTTTGCACCTTATTCTACTATATTGTAGTTACATTTACCAAATTGTATTTGGTTGCTTTTGATAGTCGTTGAGCCTTCTTTTGTATTTCAACAAAAGCTTGGTTGCTGATTGCCATATGTATACACACTTAGGTTCCCAGCAGTTCACCCTATTCTATATATATATTACTATATATTCGACCTAGTTCTAAGTCGCAGTTTTCGCAAGTTGCATAGATTGCTGGTCAGAGTAACCCATTTTCCTAAACTGCAATTATATTAAACGACATCGCTACTGTCGCCGATTGTAACATTACAATCTCTTTATCTTTCAATAAAGTTTAGACTATATCTTCATCTTCTCTAAGATGTGGGGCACTTCGAGTTTGCTTAAACCCTACAGGTATTATTTCAACCTTAGTCGTTGAGCCTTTATCTATCCTATATAGATACTTGGTTGCTGATTATCCAATCCTTGTATTTTTCAAACCGTCACGCTTATTGTTACCAATTACGTTGTGGTATACAAGGCTCTAAGGAACTCCCAGCAATTCACCCCATTCTCTAATGTATATCACTATACACCCTACCTAGTTTATTAAGTAGCCGCCTCGACCATTTCCGTTCCAGTCCTAGCCGTCTCTCTACCAGCTTTATATGCTTGGTCTGTATATTTTTCTAACTCTTTACCAGTTAAATTTGAAACCTTTTCAAATTCAGTTAAAGCACTATCAAGTTCAAATACATTTTGAACCATATCGGCAAAGCCGCTCGTAACACCACGAATAACAGCGGTTACCGCACCGAATTGCACGACCTTTTTAGTTACGTGTAATGTTTCTGCTCTAAAAGCCTTTAACTTTCCTGTGCTTTTTTCTGCTTGTTTGCCAATGCCCTCATACGTACCAGCGACTCGTCGTGTATGAACCTTTTTAGTTTGCTTGCTGGTGTCGGCAATGGCTCCGTTTAATCGTTTAACTCCCTTTGTAGCTTTGTCAGCACTCGCCCCAACTCCGCCTAAAGCACCATTGACTTTTAATGGGGTTTTGCTTATATCAGCCAATTCCTTTCTTATCCGTGTGGCATCAAGTTCGCCAATGACTTTTATACGATATCTGCCAGCACCCATTTTACCCCACCTCTCTTTATATGTAAATCATATCATAATAAATCATAAAAACGATTCATTATATCTTCAAATGTTTCTAAATCATATTCTTGCACATCTCCAATTTGCGACCATGCGATATTGATGCTATCTGCAATATCATCTTGATTGAATTTACTCGTGGGTGATTTGTATATTAAATCAAGACCAAATGTGTGGTTAACATAATCAACAGACAATTTCTTCTCCCACGCCTTAACCCATTGTTTAACCTTCGAGAGATTCTTGGTCGCATCTTTGCCAAACGATTCCTTAATACGCTTCTTGCAAGCATTGTTCGCTTTAGATGATACAAGGTTGATTCCTATCTTGCTCTTCCACGCTTTGACAGGAATAAAATCAATCTGTATGTCGTGCAAGGTTGCGCAAGCTATCAGCATTCCTTGTAGTGCGGATAATATCTTTATCGTTTGTGAGTTCTCCATAATGGGCGGCACATCTTCAACATATATTCGTTGCACATTATTACCAACACAATATTGTGCTACACAATCTGCCATATATGCAATACGATTACGCCAATCTGTTTCATCATCGTGGCTAAGTTCCCACAATCCATAGTCTGACAATTTACCATCAATGAATAGTGCATAGCCACTCTTTTGGCTACTCATATCGAGTCCTAATATAATATCCATTATATCACCTCCAACACCAACCCTTGACGACGCAATGCTATACGAATCCACCTATCAATCTTGGAATCAATCTTTGCTAAAAAATCATCCCACATTCGGCGTGGTGGGATTTCTTTGCCTGTATGATAATTGTAAGCACCATATCCCTTTTCGAGAATATCAAATATTCTATCACGCACATCCCAACCATATGGGGAGTCATAATGGAATCCTTCTGGGTCGGGTTCCAACATATTTGGTTGAAACTCTATATTACCAGATAACCCAATCGCTTCGTGTTTCCAAGCTTCTAGCAAGCCTTCATTTCTCTCGTAACTTGTTGGCGAATACGCGCCATAAATATCACGCTCTATTTCTTTTTGTAATTCAGCGAATATACGCTCAATAACTTCATCAATCGCCCTGCTAACCGCCTTACCAATGATAGCATAAAATTCAATATCACTATGAATAGCAATAGTCATTATTCTTCACCCATCTTGAATGCTCCACGAATAATGTCTGCATTGCCATCTTCTTTTGCAAGTTCAAGCACTTCGTTGAGGCTCTTTGGAAGCTTCTCAATTACTTCTTCCCACTCACCATCTTTTGGAAGTCTATCAACACACTTATCAAGCATCTCTGGGAGCGTCTTGTTTAAGAATTTGGCGATTGCGATTTGTGGGGATTCAAAGTATCTGACATAATCATATACCATTGAAATGTTGGCAATCTCAAATTTGATTGCATCCCACATTTCACTAATTATGATGTCTCCAATATCCAGAACATCCGCGTCCGCATCTTCTTCACCCTCTGGTGCTTGGAAATCTTCTGCTGTCAGTTTAGTACAACAAATCAGCGTATTCATCGCAATGGTCATTTCTTGCTCAATAGGGTTGTCGGCTTGTACAACCAGCTCACCAATACTCACAACTTCTTCTAATGTCAGATAAGGTCTAACATATAAATCATACTCTTCAAAATACATTTCTTTAGGCATTTTTAATTCTTTCATAATACCATTCCTTTCTTGTTACCTATAATGATATGGTAAATTCTTCTTACACAATTCTACGATTTTGATTAAATCTATTTGTGCAACCCTTCCAATTTTTTCCTTTAGGCGTGTCTTGTCAACAATGGTATATTGCTCACATAAAGCAATCGAATCTGCTTCAAGACACGCGCAATCCTTTTGAGATAATTCATAATGTAATGGCAAGCCTCGTTTCATTTGTGTCGTTAATGGAACACAATGTATACATGGGGAGAAGGCACAAGCGTTCTTATTATCTACAATAACGCAAGGTCTAACACCAGATTGTACGCTCCCATTATTTTGACCAAAATCACATATATAAATCTCTCCTATATCCACCACACGAAACATATCGTTTATTTCTTATTCTTTTTCTTTGTGGCTTTCTCTACAACTACTTCTTCTTGCTTCTCTTCTTGAGCTTGTGGAACGAATCCTTCAAAATATAGTTCTCCATCAACCTCAATCAAAGTAACCTTCTCTGGTATATCGTCATAAGGGTTCTTCTTCTGAATTACATAATCCCCCATCTCGATATATAAATCGCCATCTTTTTCAAAGCGTACCTTATATTCATTATTCTTCAAAACTATACTCCTTTCTGGTTGTCTTAATGTACAGACATCCATTGAGTCTATCGGTAGCCATTTATGTTCTACATTACATCGACGCACAAATGGGCATATTTCATGCAACTTCATACAAGTACAAAATCCAAAATAACTACCTATCTCACAATACTCACACATCGACATAATATCGCCCCTTTATATAATATGTAAAAAAATGGGGAAGAAATGCAATCCTTTCCCCATTATAAAAATCTTAATTACGCAGTAACATTGACACCTACCATCGTTGCGATAGAGGTTTTGCCTGTTACAGTAACCGTAATGTTTGTATTACCAGTACCAGCACCAGTAACTACACCCTTGTTGTCAACAGAAGCGGTGCTTGATTGACCTGAAGTAAATGTTAACTTGCTATTATCAAGAACCCCAGTGCCGTTCTTGAAGAGACCAATAACCTTCAGCGTCTTCTTTGCCCCATTAGCGATTGAGAAGTTACCACCATCAACAGCGATAGTTGTAAGCTCATCATACCAATTACCGCCATAAATCTTCTGCTTAACAGTACCATAAGTACCCATGTCGTTACAATTAGCTGTCGTATAAGAAGCTAATGCAGAACCAGAAAGATTTGAAGTAGCCGCACCAGATGAAGTTAATGACAGCTCAACATTACCAGCAAACTGGAATCTAGGGATATCAACGATGAGTTCACCAACCTGTGAACTTGTTGAAATCGCTTCTGGGCTTGTTCCACCAGCAAATAATGGATATGTCATTACGAGGTGTACTTCTGATGGGATAATTGCGGAAGGCACAACGAACTCTTGAATACTAGAGTCATCTGCATTGTATCTTACACAATAATCTGAGCCAGAAGTAACATCAGCCGTAGCAACCTTACCTTCAAATGTTAATGGCGCCCAATCTTCTTGACCAGCAGGTGTATACCAACCAACTGTTCCAGCCGTACCAAATGCTACTGGAGTACCTTGTACTGTTAATGAACCACTTCCAGCAGTAACAGTCTCAGTAACAAGCGAGCTACCACCAACAACAACTTCACCACCAACATTCAGTGCCAGATATTGCAGATTGAATAAAGCATCTGTAATATTAGCTTCGAGAATGGAGTCGTGGAAATATCTTCCTAACAGCGGATTGGACAGTCCACCTCTGATATCTTCAGCGGTTACTGAAATTGAGATACCAGATTCTTGAAGCGTCTTGGAAGTAAAAATCTTAGTAGGCTGTGTGCTTGACTGTGTGAAAGCCTCAATCGTACCTACACCAGCAAGAATATAATTGCTCATATATTTCTTCCTCCTTTATAACTATATACTTGTAACTTTCTTTACCAAGTCTTGTGCATCAGTAAAGATTTCTGAATATTTGTCCTTCTTTGTTTTATAAACCCAATGACTTAGGTTAAGCCCTTTGACTTTATCGTGCGCTAAGTTAACAATCAACTTATTAACTTGATACTCCAACTTATCTATGCTATACTCCAATAATGCATCAAAGAGTCTCAACGGCATCGTGTACAGTTCTTCTAATTTATAAGGAGAACTAATACACACCGCCATCAACCTATCTTCTAATGACGGTAGAACGATGTCTTTGTTCTTCAGCCTATAATATTCTTCAACGACACGACGGAAATCATCGCTCATCTCTGTGTCATCGTATTTGTATATGTTTTGCAACAAAATAACCTTACGCAATTCATCAAATTGAGCGTCATCAATTTCCACCAAATCTTCATCGTCATATAAACACAATATAACCTTGTCGTCACTGAGTCTAAACCTTACATCCCAACCATTTATCCACACTTCGCTTTCGCCTTTGCGTGTCTGTTGTGTTAAGATTTCGTTAGGTTCAAAAGAAGGGTTTCGTTTTGTGGCATCGTATTTGACACCTAACGACAATGCTAAGATGGTGAGAAAATCTTCCTTAAACCCATCTTGTTCAATGATTATCGTCAATAAAAACCGCAGATATGTCATTTGTATAATATTAATATCGGGTATCTTATTTTTCTCAATATCTAACACATCCTTTGCGTTATTGAATTGAAAAAAATCACGCACCAATACTGGTTTAATCTGTAAATTATACAAAGGCACAGGCTTTTGTAGCGTCACATACTTATCTACATATTCTTTTATATTATCCACTAACAACCACCACTTTCTGCATCTGCAACTTGAGTTGCCATAATAATTGACAACCCTGTAAATGTGTAGTTGTTTCCTATGCCAACTCTGGAACGACATAATGTGGTTAAATCATTATCGTATTGCAAATAACCAACTCCAGCAACATCTTCGCCATTCAATGTGCGCATAATCTCCATCTCAATAAGGTCACCCCGATTACACGTTACGCCATTATATTTGACGAGTGGAATTTTGGAGCCAAACAATACATCGAACTCATACGCAACAGTCGCAATATTACGGTTAATCGGGTCAGTTACATAACGATATAATTTTAATATGGTTTTGTTATCTACCTCTTCGTTAGGTTGTACATTTGTTAAGAAAATATTATAATCTTGCATATTGTCTTGACCTTCCCAAATCAATGCCTTCTTTTGGGTCATTGTAAGGTTGGGTTGACTTAATGCGTCTATTGTATTATAATATATTAACTTACAAAAATTATCATTTTCCAAGAGTGCCATTATAATCTTAAACGGTATATATGGCATAGATAAAAATTTATTATTTACAGCTCTTAAACCCATCTACACCACCTCCATTAAAATAACGGCTTTAACCATATATCGATTGTCTTTGTCGCAACTTCAGTAGAAAATGTTAATGTTAGCGGGTCATTAGCAAATTGATTAACAGATAATGTAAATTCATGGTCGTTTTGTACCAACGAGAAATATTCTTGCGACAATCCCGAATATCCCCATGTAATTTCATCGTCTAACCTAACGCCATTATTATACAAATACACACTAAATGTTTGCGGCAACTTCTGCCTAACTTCTTCAAATGCTGGTTCTATCACAATATCAAAGCTATCTGCAACGACATCGACAATGGCGATAGAACACGTAGCGACCAGATTTGGGTTACCATCAATAATGGCATTAATCGTTGCCACATCGCCAGCACTACCAACAAGTTCATAACTACCATCTTCGTTGATATTAACAAACTCGTTGCCCGACCATACGACATCACGCGTAACAATATCGTCATTAAACGTAACAGTAGCGCTTACTTGACCATTAAATCCACTCACTTGTTGTGATACATCTGGTTGGATTGTGATGTCATATACATAGTCTGTTGCGTTGGCAATGTTGTTAACCAAATCATCAGAAGGCTTAGTAATATCAAGATACATATCGAGATATAGCAACGTAGACGTCGTAACATTCTTGTCACCATTCAACAAGGTCTGATAAGCCACCAACTTATATGGTTGACCATTAAAAATAAATCTTTGATTCTTTTTTAACGCCAATGTGTTCTCATTGCCTTGCACAATAACAAATATATGACCACTTGCCACCACAATATCTTTATCTTTCGCAGGTTGTGGGCTAGACAATTCATAGTCTATCGCACACCACTCTTGATGCACATAACCATTTTGTGGGTCTACCCACTTCATAATATTATTACACCTACGAACTTCGATAGAGTTTGTTGGGCTTTCAAATTCATTTGTATTAATACAAATCCAATAATCATTATCGGTGCGATATAATAATCCCAACGGCACAACAGTAGAAATGTCTTTATGAGAGAAAACTTTGAAGTCATCGCCCTTCTTAAACCCTGTGCCAATATCTATCGCTGTGTCTACGCTAATATTAACTTGGTTATACACATCGCTACCAATCGCAGATTGTTGATAAATAATAGACGACGTTTGCGTACTATTTTCCCATCTGTCATTGATTAAGGCTTGCAGTTGATTGATATACGCATCGTGCGGAGTCTGAATTAGTTTACGCATATTCTCATACATCGGTAAATTCATTATATCACCTCCGTACTACTGCTCATCATATAACTTTGCAGAACAATCTAATATCACACTGCGTACATCTTTCTTTGTTGCAATGTCAGCAACTTTCTTCAAGCCCTTCAACATTTCTAAAACAGCACTTTCCGTTTCAGTTAATGAATCGTCTTGCGACATACGAACAATCAATTTAAATAAATAACCCTTATAACTATCTTCCCCAAATGTGTCATATATTGACAAACATTTCCATACAGCGCCAGCATATCTATGCCCCATTCGCACCACCTCCAAAGTATGGCAGAGCGTTCCAGTTTTGCCATAGATAATTTGTAGTGTTTTGCTTAACACGAGTATATAACATGGTCAGATACTCCTGTCTTGGTTTAAGGTTCTGACCAGTAGCCAATCTCTTAAATTCTCTATCTTGTAGAGCTTCCTTAAACTCGAGTACATCGTTAATATTTGACTCATACCATGAAATAACCGTGTAGTCTGCCAAGATATCCATTTCAATATCAGATAAAGTTGCATTGAACGTGCCTGTCGCCACATCATATGACAAATCTTGCAAGCACTCCGTAAATCTTGGAACGCCTTTCAGCAAATAGCTTTGCATGATTTGTTTGAAAGCTTCTTCGTCTGAATCTAAAATGGTATCTAAGGTATAGTCACGCATAACTACAAGCGCCTTGTCGATTATATTTTCAAAAGGAGTAGACATATGTTTGTACCTCCTTTTATTTTGTTATGAATTTAACTCTTCTATATCTTCAACGCTTAAAACTTTAATGTCGTCAGCGAGTTTAACAATATCGAAGCCAAGTTCCTTCTTGATTCTTTCCAGCTTGTTCGCTTCCATCTCTTCGCCCTTATTATAGAGTTCCGCAATCTCACGAACAGTGCTTTCTAATAATGGCTTACTCATGTTGCAAAGCATATCTACATCAACATCTTCTCTTAAGTATACAAGTTTATCCATGACTTCCTTGGTGTAAATAACATCATCGTCCATATATAATCCTTGCTCCTTACAGAAATCTCTGTCAGCAATATAGATAATGCCAGACTCCATTGTATTTGGATAAGCTGAAATAATATCAAGCAGTTCGTCGTATCTAATGTATTGCACCTGCCCATATTCCCTAAAGGTGAATACTCTACCTTGACCATTTGGCATGGTTGCGATATTAACTGGGTTGTGGGCAATATTGATGCACTTGATTTTCGACATTGCTTTATTGTCGTTCTGTACTACAATCTGTGGCTGTTGATTCACCTGTTCCTTGAGTTGCTGAATTAGCTCCATAGCATCCTTTAAGGCGCTCTGTGTCTCTTGTAATACATTTTCCTTTTCTTTTAAGGCTTCTTCATTTTTTTTTAATGAATTTTTTACGTTCTTTAATTCATTCTCAATTTCTGCCTTTGTGGGCGCTTTTGTATTAGTAGCCATATTTCCATTTATCTCCTTTAAATGTATGAAAGGGAGCGCAATATAACGCCCCCTTTTTACAACAACACTATAACTATATGGTATGATTAGCCTAAGCTCTTAACAATACCACAAACAGAGTTTGTAACAACCTGACAATCCCAAGCCTTATTCAGAGTTGAAAGCTGTAACAGATTAGCATTGTCATAGATAGCATCAGTGTGTGACATAAGCTCTCCGCCAACACCAATCTTAACAATCTTATCTGATGCTGGTGAAACAACCCAAATCTTAGTGTCGTCCAGCTTCAGTGAATAAGGTGTAGTCGTGTTATAAGGATTTGCAACCTGTTCGAGTGGAAGTACATCATAACGATATGATATCTTACTTAATATAAGCATTAAGTAATTTATCTTGTTCACCATGAAACGCAACTTTCATAGCGGTCTTACCATCACTGGCAGACTCCTTATGCTTTCACATAAGTCCAGACTATATGTTCATCTGATAGTACAAATATCAGAGAGGGATTTTTCGCGCACCATTAGCTTGTGCGCTAACTCCGACACAATCGGATAGTCGTTGAGGGTGTTTCTTATCTATAAAATAGACTTAGAACTTTCCCTGCTGAACGTCCATTGTAAACAGCGTTTAGGATTTAACCTTGCGCCATACCCATCCCTTTTTTCTGCTTTCGCAACCACACAGCATATCGTTTCCAATTACTGTTTGGGTGTATATGGGTCTTTAGGATTTACCAGCATTTAACCCCTAGTACGTACACGTCACCGTATACGCATGGTTTATCTTTATTTATGCAATTTCGCTCAAATAAATTTTTCCATTAAATGTTTGCAGATGTCCGAGCTTTACATACTCATCATCTAACAGATATCTATAGTTAGCATTAGTTGGCAGTACATTCTTCAGTGCAACAGGTGTACCGATGATGATAGCCTTTCTTCCTTGATTGTAAGCAGTAACAGTCTCGCACAGTGAAATCAGCGAAGCTTCACTATAGTTATCTACAGCCAGATTACCAGTAAGGCTACCAGTTGCAGTAGCAAAAGCGTCATAAGCATCAAACATCATTGCAGTCTCAATGCTTCTTACAGCCTTCATAACTTCCTTTGCAATAGAAACTCTACCAACCAGAATCTCAAACAGGTCAGTACCAACAGTAACCTGTCTATTAACTGGAGCTAAAGTTACAGTAGTCTTGAACAGCTTTTGCAGATTAGTGCTTCTCTTTCTGTAACCAGCCTTAGTAACATTGTAGAGAGCGTTGTTCTCGATATCAAAGCTCATTGAATCGCCAAGGTCAGCAAATCTGAAATCAGCGAAGTATCTCAGAGAACCAGTTAACAGTGTTTCTGGCAGAAGCATATCAATCATATAATCACGAATAGCGTCAGCCATTTCGATAACTTGTGAATTAGCGGCATATCTCTTGAGATTACCATCAAAATTATCTTCTGGTGTCATACCAGTTCTGCGATGAAGTTCCTGTGTAAACTCCTTATTAATAGCCTCTTCCATAACGTCCTTAGATACGTCAGAGAATTTCTTACCAGCTACGCCTCTCTCAGCCAGACAATGCTCGCCATACTGTTTCATAGCATTATACAGGTCTGTTGAATTTTCAGCGAACTTCTTAATTCTAGTATATTCTACCATTATGTGTAAATCTCCTTTCCTATAATGTGTTAATCAATTACGCTTGAACACAAACGCATCTGAACATCTTAACTTGTTCCATTCCGATTGAACCTGCTGGGAATGGTGCGGTTCCAACATATTCAACCTTAAATGCAGTTGAACCTTCAGTAGCGCCAGTACCTGCGGCTACTCTTGTGAATGTGGTCTGACCTGCCTTGGACTCAAGAATGTCACCAGCAACAACGCTAGAAGCAGAAGCGTCTACGCAATCAACAGTAATGTCGATTTCATCACCAACAACTGGCTTGAAACAATCAAACGGTCTGCCAGCAATGTTAGCATAATCTCTTGGGTCTGCGCTCAGACCAGCAAAGAACTTGTCCCCAACCTTAGTTAAATGCTCAGCAGGATTGTAAGCAATCCAGAGACCACCAAGTGTCTGTTCAGCAGGAGCGGCGGCAGTCCATACTTCATTTCCCTGTACGCCAGATGCAGTAAGTGCAACTAATCCACCACCAGCAACATCAACTGCGGCTTTTGCAGTCCTATTCAGAGCATCAATATTTGTAGCTTGAATTCTTGATTCAACAATTACTCCATTAGCCATATTAATTTCTTCCTCCTTTATTTATTAAGAATCTTGACAAATACATTTGTATCAGTTTTACGGGATTGACCAAAATCAAAGCCCATCCTAATGTGTTCGTCTTTCTTTTTGTCTTTCTTCTTTACACCAAACTCATACGCAAAGGCACGTGCCTTAACTCTAAAGTCTTCAACTTCTTCAAATTGACACTTGCCAGCTTCAGCTTCAAGTTCCGCATACTTATCTTGCGGCAGGTCTTGCTTAACCTCTGCGAGAATCTGCGTTGTTTCAAATACGGTCTTTTCTTTTAATGTGTCAATTCTGAACTGTCTTAATTCAGCAAGTTCACACGCAATGCTATAGCACTCTTCCATAACGATGTTTAATTTCTCATCATCAGAAAGACCAAGCTTCCTAGCTTCATCTCTTTGTTCATCTGTTTCAGCCTTGAGCATTTCGAGCATTGCACCAGCATACGCATTAACGTCTAAAGACATCTTGCCATCGCACATCTCTTCCTCATTATCGGAACATTCGCTTTCCTCAAACTCTTCAGCGTTTTCATCACTACCCTCTGGGTCATCATCGTCTGGCTCATCATCTTCATCAGCTTTATCGACTTCCTCATCGTCATCCGCAAAAGTTTCTTCGTCTTGCATTTCCTCTTCTGACATATCTTCTACGTCCTCAGATTCTACCTGCTCTTCCATTACTTCTGTTTCTTGATTCTCTAAAGTCTCTTCTGACATCTTTTTCTTCTTATCTTCAGCCATATTTTTGTCGTCACCACCTTCATCATCAAGATTAAACTTCTTATATAACTTCTCAACTTTATTAATAACCGACGTTTCGTTTTCTTGTTTAGCATAAGCTAATGCAGAAGAAAGCGCATAGCGATTATAATAAAAGGTGTCGCCAACCAATTCCATTATTGGATATTTTAAGTGTTCACTTGGAGCGTCTTGCCACCCATCTTCAACAAGAGCATATACAGCCTTAACAAGCGTAGCCTTATTGATTGCCTTCATAATCTTGTTGCGCATAGCTGTCTTGTCCACATCGCCCCATGGCGTATCCTTTAATTCTGTTTTGTTGATTTTATAATTTACTTCTGCCATCTTATCCATGCGTTCATTTGCAAATCTTTCAACGTCAGATTTTGAGGATTCTCTATCATATTCATCTTTCATTTCAGCAAATGATAACACCTTGGCTTCTGCGCCACGAATAGCTGGCTTAACACCAAGTAATGTGCATCCTAAAATGGAGAAAATATTAATAAATCCTTCTTTGCCATGTTCTGGCTCTTGAAAGTCAAGCATATCTATTTCCATTGATACATCCGTCTTACCGCCCTTGCGTTTAAAAATGTTCATAGCATTATCAAAATAGCGCTTCCAAACCTTTCCTTTTGCGCGTATGAACAGCTCTGGGTTGCCATCATATTCTTTTTCAATGATTTGTGGCTCTTCTTCAATGAAAAATCCAACTGGTTGCTCATTCTCTTCGTGTCCTAGAAAATCTGTATCTAAGACATCGAAAGCCGCAAGAATCGGTTTGCCTTTTATACTGTTGGCGGCATACTCAATAGCAGAACGCGATATAGGCATTTCGTGGGAGTTTCGTCCCGAACGGCAAACGTCAATTTCTAAGGTAGCAAATTGAGAATTTGAATTTTCTTCGACAACCTTGAAATTATCAACTTCAAAATTACATCGCTTTGATTGCATCTCTTTCCTCCTTTCTTAAAGATTTACGTCTATCATAGACATATATTGTTCAAACTCTTCCGTCTTAATAAAGTAAAACATTGTGCCATCACTATATAAAGGATATATGTCATGCCCTATAAGATAATGTATAATCCTTGCGTCGTCAGTAGCGTAATATTTTTCTTTATTTTTAGGAACTTGTTTGCATAACATTATCAAACACCCCTTACGATGTCTGAATTTGCAAGCGGAAAGAAAGTAGGAAAATCTTTGTCAAACGATGTATAATCTTCTCCATATTGTTCCGCCTTATCGTTGATGAGCAGCATTTGTGCGAATTGCTCATTAACCATTAACAACACCCTATCTAACTCAACTGCGACTAATAAATCACCATTGTCTACAGCAATTTGTCTCACAGCCATTACCTTGTTTTGGAATGTCAAGGTCTTTTCCAGCATTTGCGCCATCATATCTTGTAGATTACTATACGCCACGTCTCCTGCTGGGGTCGCTGGATAATAAGCTACAATATTAAAGTTTTCAAGGCATCTCTCATTAATCATATCTGCTACATATGGATACCAATGTGCGATATGTTCATGTATCAACTTGCTCGCTGTTGGACATACGTATGTTACACCAAGAATAGACACGGTGGCATCCCAAAAGCGATTAAGTTCAAAACATTCCCCATTTAATTCATATATTGCATTAATCGTGCTTTCGCTTACATTCATTCTTCTTCACCACCCTCCTTCTGTTCAACTTGTTCAATTAGAACTGTATCGCCTATTCGTTTTAATATAATAGTGGTTTTATCTAATGCGTCCAAAATGTCGCCAAATGCATTAAGGTCATTTTCTTCTTTAAGCATTGCAGATAAATCACACGCCGTATCTAATACATCAGTATAACATAATTGCATTTTTTCAAAATTATTCATTTATATTACACCCCCTATAACGACGTCCCACGTTTATCATAGTCTCTGCTCGAAGTAGCAACCCTACGCTTTCTGGGTCTACCACCTTGAGAATTAGTCGTATTGCTTGCAGTATGAATAGATAACAATGCGCCCAACTTATCAGTTATCGCACCATTCTTACCTTCGTCTAATGCTTGCTCGAAGATATGTGGTGGGTACCCATAAGCTTGCGCCCATGCACCTTCATTTAATATAATACCCCTATCAGCAAGCTCTAACATTTTGTCACGCCTATGCTCTTTGTCGAACCAATATTCTAATCCATCAAAATGGAAGTAGAACTTATATTTCTTGGTCTTTTTATTGACAAAGAAATTTAGGAAATTTGTGAATTGATAATAGAGCTTCTTAACTTCGCCAGCATCAGTCGTGATTTGTGCAATCAACTCAGCTTCGGAACATTTGTCAGTAGTATAAATAACCCTTGTTGCACTTGCACCTAATGCAGAAGTTGCTAAGTTATGATTAGCGTACATTGATTCGTTGTAATCTTCGAATTGATAGAGCTTCGTATTTTCGGTCGGCATGGCACCCACCTTTATATTCTTTGTCAGTCCACTCTGCACAAGATTCAATAATTGTCCAAGCAACTTAGGGTCAATAGCAAAATCATTAGGCTCCCTTGAGTCCTTCTTCATCATCATTTGACCAACAAGAATACCATACGCACTCGCAAAGTCTTTATCGTATTGTAACTTTTGTACTTCCGCATCTAACACAGTATTACGCATCAGATTTGCCAAAGGTGGCACTGTCGCAAATGTGCTTGTGTCAGCTTTAAAACACCACGCACCTTTATCTGGCGACGTTTGTGTCCAATAAGACCATGTCCCATTACGATTGTTAAATTGATTAGATGGGATATAGTTATTCACATTCTTTGACTTAAACAAATCGTCAAAATACTCACCAAATATTGGAGCATATAAATCTAAATCTACCGTCGCACTCAACAAGAACGAAAGGTCAATATCGAATAATATACCATTCTCCCAATATCCAGTAATCTTACAATTCTTTTGTGGGAGCATTTGCACGGCATGCTTTTGTACACCATTCTTTTTAGCGCTCTCACGATACCAACAATAGTATACACCGCTACGCAATACGTTCTTTACAATATCTCTAAAAATGTGTTGATAGTCAAAATTAAATAAAAACTTATTAACTCGCGCCTTATCTTCCTTATATTCCTTACTATCATAGTCACTACCCTTTGCGTTTTCGCACACTGGGTTTAGGTCAAAGGACAACATATTCGCCTTATAGTTCGCAACCTTTTCATATATCGTATCAAAATACTCCATATATTGGCTAAAAGAACGCAAAACATCTTCATTAGCTACAGCATTTGATAACGCCTTGATGACCTTTTTATGTGTCGGTATCTCGATGTCGTTGTTTAAGTTTTCGAGATTTTGATTCAATATTTCTGGTGTATATACGCCGCCACCATATAGCCATGACCGATTATTATATAACGCGTCAGCAAATTGTAAAACGCTCCACGCGGCGTCTCTTGAAATGAGAGGTTCACCTTGAGTGTTTTTATCTTCTCCCAACAGCAATTGCCTCCTTTCTTGATTCATCATTATATTTACATAGGCTTTGCCCATAATTGCCAATCGTCAATGTTCCAGTTTTGTTGCTGTTGTTGTTTAATCATTTCTAATTCTTTAAGATGGAAGAAATAATTAGCATACTCACAAGCAACGATTCTGTCTCTCTTGTTTCGACCAGCAACCACAAGAGAAATAAAGCCCTTTTTTATAACTTGTTGTAATTTAATCGCTTCGTCGATTATCATAATATCTAATTGAACGTGTCCCAACAATGTACGCATCTTTTCATTAGCGCTCATTGTTTGGTAGACACCTTTATCAATTAAATCATCCTTAGCGGTCATTTCGTCAACTGGGAAACGAATGAGACGATTTTGTAATGCGGACTTCATAGCTAAGTGATAATTATTATTACGCTCGTCTGTACCAATGACAGGGATTACAACCCTAGAAGCATTGGTGTCAACAGTACGACTACGCAAATTATCTGCCTTCTTTTTATCGCAGAAGAAATTAACTATGTCGTCATTATCGTATATGCCTAATCCACTCATTTGTATACCAAGTTCTTCGTGAAAATATGATTTAGATAGGTCTTGCCATCTATCCTCACCCCCGTTGCGCAGCCGTCGCCTTTAGCATGAAACTTTATACATATTCCCAATGGTATCCACCAGCAGTCTCTTGACGACCATTAAGAACATGAGAAATATTTTGTCTTGATGTACCGCTACATTTAGAGGCTTCTTTAACAGTTGTATATATTTTGTTTAATTCAACACAAAGAACAGCTTTAGCGTGACCATTCTTATCACCAGAAAAACGCTTACCATAAAAATAATTATTTTCACCAGACATTCTATTATGCCAAAAACTTCTATATTCTGCATCTTTCCATTTTTCTTTCATGTAATCAGAATGTTCTTGACACCATTCTTCGGTATGTGTGACGCCTTTAGTTGTGCCCGCAATCTTACAAATATTATATCCTTTATCCATGTCACAATATTGATAATAATCTAACCAATATTGTTCACGCTCGTCCAATTTATCCAATGACACATCACGTTCTAATATGGTGATATCAAAATTATCTAATCCGTGTTTGTTAACAGCATGTTCCATATATGCATTTGGGTATGTGTATCTATAAGTTTTCATCCTACGATAAAAGCACGTTGTTTGCCCAACATATTTCTTGCCATTAACTAAATTTGTCCACAAATATATACAACTAAAATCATATTTCTTTTTATTATTAATTTCATAAAGTTTCATAAACGCTCTCTCCTTTTCTGTAAAAAAGTTAAGAACAAGTTAAACAATAATCTCATGTGTTACAGCACAATCAAAAGGTAGCTACTCCCTGTCTTGTTTAACTTGACTCTGACTGTTTGAGGTCGCTACACCTTGCCGCTTTTCAGCCTGTATGTTTCCATACAGATTAGACTATATCTTTACTTTATAAATAAAGCACCCACCACTTCGACTTGCCAATCGCTTGCAAGCCTACTCCCATAAAGGGATAGTCGTTGAAGCTTCTCCTGTTCGGAGCTTGCCTGCTGATTACCTAATTCGCATAATTTTTACACCATCACGCCTACGCTTATTTCATCGTTACGTTGTGGTTTATGCGACTCTAAAGGCGTCCCAGCAATTCAATGGGTTTAACGTGAACCTAAGCAAATCCACCAAGACTACATCTACATCATAATAGAAGAACAACTCCCTTATCCTTAATAGCGATTCATCTTTTTCGCTACCAGAATAAGTCTCCATATAATCACAATTACGCAAGAAGCGCGTCTTGTTCTCGTTAGGATAACCACTCATACACCCAATAACGGTGTTGTCGGCTGTTGAGTTTTCGTTGACCGTATCGGTAAAAGCAAAGTCAACATACAATGCTCGTAACTCGTTATCCTTCTTTTCTCTAAACCATGGGAACTCACCACGACTATATTTGACAATATACTCTTCTGTTGTAGGTGGTACAAATGCTTTCTTAATTATCCTATTTGCATTAAACATTTGTAGCGTATAGAAACTACCTTCTATTTCCCCTTGCGGTTCGTTCTCTGTATTACTAATTTTTCCAATCTAATATTATTTCTACATATTGCTCGCCATCAAGCAAGCGATTAATCGCATTTTGTAGTTGGGCGATGGTCGGAATTTCAACACCACCCTTTATGCGCAACACCTTATATCCCTTAGAATATATATACCCATCGCGTTGCTTATCTCTTTTTTGCGAATTTTGATGCCAGTACCATCCGTCATATTCGACATCAATAACAATATCGTCAATCGTCAGCAAACAGTCTGCAACATAAAAATCTACCACTTTGTTTAATTCGCAATTACCATACTCTGCTAATAACATCTGAAATACCGCATCTTGTTGTTTAGAAGATTTTTGCCCACCATCTCTACAAAACGATTCCATTGCTTTTGCGTGTATTTTCGGACATTGTGAAGGATTATCAACCCCATATTTATTTTGCATAGTTTGTCTAATCCGCTCTTTAATTATATCCGATTGAAAAACGTTATCGGTGCCATATCGTTGTTGGCATGTATTTTTATAGGTTTCCTTATATTCTTTTGTTTGAGAATACCACTCTACACCATAACGCTCTAAACAAGTCTGTCTACGCTTTTCTTGCAATATCGGGTTGTCTTCCGCATAAAAAGAACCATATCGTTCCATACACGTTTCTTTGGCTTTTTCTCTAAATTCTTTGACTTGTGACAAATATGGCGTTCCATATTTACGAGTATTAGTAATTTGCGCTTTGATATGTTTTGCAATTGCCGCAGTAATCTCCATACTCTTTGTTTGCATACTGTTCGTATCTCAACTTTGGCACCTTCATTATTTTTCCACAGTGGTCACATTTTAACTCAACTAATGCGGTACTACGTGGAGTTAAATCCTTATACTTCACTAAAAATGTATCACCCATTTTAGTATATATATACCCCAAATCTACATAATATCGTTTATTGCGTGCATTCCATTTTTGTTCAACAAGTTGTGTTGTATCTAACATACATATACCACCCCTAATATTAGATTGAACGGTTCGCTACACCGATTAGATAGCCATCGCTATTTTCTTGCGCTTTCACGCAAGGATAGACCATATCATCATCTTTGATAAAGATGCCCGCCGCTTCGAATGTCAATCGCTTACATTTTACGTCTTTCGACTGGTCGTTGAGCCTTTTCCTATTCGGAACTTGGTTGCTGATTATCCAATCCTAATGATTTTCAAACTATCACACTTAGGCTTATTTCATCCTTATGTTGTAGTTCATTAGGCTCTCAGGACTTTCCAGCAGTTCAACGGGTTTTCAAATATATGTCACCATATATTGCTACTATTTTACTAATAGAGTTCCATACGCGCTTCAATATCGCTCATTTGAGCCTTATCAGCCTCGACATCTTCTTCTGTCTTGAAATTATGGAAAACCGAAGTTAATATATCTCCAGCAAATATATTATATACTAACTTGGTCTGTGCAAAGAAATTATTAACACAAGATTTCCACGAAGTCCAAAACCACTCATGCTTGTATCGCGTCGAAGTCAAATATACAATCTTTGTACGTTCAACAAGCCTTTTATCATTTTCGTATTCTGGTTTAGTTCTGTATGCTGGCACTCTCGCACTACGCATAGGGACGAAGACACCATCAACGATATTCTTTTTCAGCAAACGACATTCTTCAAAGATAAGTGCTGTCGCACGTTCACCCCTTGAGCCTTCTACTGCTGGCAACACTCTTATCCATGAATCGTTCATCTTAAAATTCACCACTATCTCTTCGTCACGATAATGAAATTCAATTAGTTTATTTTCATACATCCAATTCAGAACTGGTGAGAAACGACCACACAACTCATCTTGCATTTTATCTGTGACCATCTTTTTCGCGGTTTTTAGTGTTGCGGCAGTTAATACTATATGTGAGTTAGGGTATAACAAACATTCTATAAATGCCGCTAAAGCCGCCATAAATGTTTTCGACAACTTTTTGTTAACATACGAGTTCTTTATCTCGTATCTCTTACACTTTATCTGCATCGTGTAAGAACAGAGTACATATTCACCCATTATATGGCAAGGGTGACGGACACTCTTGGGGAGATTATATTCTATTTATAGTTTCACTCCCTACTCGTTACATTACTAACAGATGTTACACTATTAGTTAACTCGGTATTACCCTGTGAAAACAGATGGGCTTCACCGATTTTGCCCGTTGATAATTCTAATAATAATTGCCATCTTATTAGAACGGCTTGTGACCAAAATAAAATATCTTATCGAACTTCTCAAACTTGCGTTTAAGAAAGATATTACAATGATAATAAAATAGGTTAAAAATTTTCTCGCAATCCAACAATGACCCATAACACATTGAATAAGTATTTGCCTTGGAACCTTTTTTATCCTTACTAATCTTGACATTAGATACGCCAAATGAATGTAGGCAATCCCGAATGAATACCATCATTTCGTATGTTCCAATGAACCCAACCTCAAACTTCATTCGTTTGTTACTCATACTTACCCAACCATCACCATCAAAGTACCCCCTAATAAAATGGGGCAATAAATCCTTGTCAATGCTTGGTGGTTTCAACACCAACGACTTTCTATTGACACATCCGTGTTTCTGTAAGTCTTGATTTAGCTTTTGGTTATTGATTGTTATGGAACTTTGTAAAAAGACACGTTTATCGCCATTACTAAATCCTTTGCTTTCGTATTGATAAATCGGATTGTCACATTGTAGGCTTTGTCTAAATCTATCAATGTGATACTCATCTTTTCGTTGCAAGGCAAGTCCAACAGAGTTGCCATTACTACCAACCCAACCATCTGCATACATGAACCCTAACCAATAAGCCTTCCACTCATTGTCTATTGATTCAAAGTAATTAGGATTTATGTAATACTTTCCGTATTTAGATTTGTATAGTTTGTTTGGATTAATCAAAGGCTCTTTATCAAGCATCATATAATCCATTGGGTCATAATCGTGTGGGCGATTATTATTGATAAAATAATGCTTTGCTCTACCACGATAATTTGGGGAGCTTGTATGCTCCTTTTTAATTCCCTTAGACATAGCATATTGTTGCATACGTCTATATGGCACTCCCAATTTTCTACAAATCTCCGAACTCTTTTCGGTGGGATAATGTTTATCAATGTAATCTTTTTGTTGTTTTGTCAATTCGACTTTCATAGGATAAATCCCCTTCTTATTATTTTGTTCGGCAACCTCTCGAACACATTAAGTAAAATATATCACTCACACCAATAAGGTGGATAACCAATCTTTGAAACATTTTAAGATTGATTTGTAATCTTTCGACAGCATAGATGTCCCAATTTCTACGATAGAAGGTACACCAATCACGCACTTGACGTTTACGCTCATCTTTAGTTAATCGACGCTTACGCTTTATGCGCTTCTTCTTATCCATTATCAATTCTTCTAACGTCATAATGAACCACCCTTTTCTGTCACAGACGCAATTTCATCATGTGTTTCTTTAAGCGTATATTCTTTCGAGCCAATTAAAAGATTTCTTAATGGTCGCTTTACATGATTCTCCCAATAAGATTCAGCGCCAAGAAAATCTTTATATTTTTCTAAATCCTTATAATGGAACGCTGGCTCTTCTTCTTCCATCCACGCAATTTGTGATTCAATGATTTTTTCTGCCATACTTAAATCCTTAGTATTCTTAAAATCATCAATCTCAAGAGCCTTCATTAATTGCAATAATTGCTTTTGCTCTTCTTTTGTGTCTTCACCACTCTCGTCTTTTTTACGAATAGCTAACTCGACCAAACACAATCTCCGATATAATGTTTCTTGTGATGGTTTCAATTCGCCTAATCCATCAGTGTAATACTCATAGCGATATTCCAGAAATTGATATTCTTCAACCTCGTGATAGCCCCAATCAAGTCTAAATTTTTCTGCTTCAGCCTTGATGGACTCTTCGTGCCTTTGCAAATTTTTAATATCGCCAAAAGACACATCGGTATCAGCAAATTCTTCCCAATGGTCTGAGTTCTTACGAATGGTGTTCAAAACCTGCAAGTAATTCCCCACATAGTTAAAATTCTTGCCTATCTTATCCTTTTCGCTAATCTTTCTTTCAAGCCCCTCGAAAACGCGTTTCGTAAAAGGCAATCCCACATTAGCGCAAGACATCCATAAGGCACTTTCTAAATTGCCATATTTTTTAATATAGCTATGTACCATCCTATTACAACAATCTTTGCAATATGGCAACACTCCATTATAATGTAGTGGATTTGAAGATTTATAAAACTTATCTAACGTATAAGGTCTCCCACACCCAATGCAATACGATTCTGTAATAGGCAATTTGTCTGCCATATTACCACTCCTTCCGTTATACTCCATTATTCTAATGTATGTTATTTTAAATACGCAAGCAGTAAAAGTTTACGTATTTAAAATAACATACAACCTTAAAGCTGTATGCTATTTACTCTTGTTATTAAGTATTCATCTATGTCATCTTCAACGCGTTTCATTTCACCAGTATTATTATGTGTGCGTAAATGATTGACGACATCCCTTAAAGCCTTTAGCTCAATCTCATTATCTCTACTTAATATTCCCAAGGACACTTCTAAATTTTTCAACCTCTCCTTGTCATTTACTAAGCATTTATCATAATGATTGAACTTACTCTCGATGTCTTTGTATGGCTTGTTCAATGCCTTTTTAGCCTCAACAATAACCTTCCACGCAGACCCGATAGCGATAATAACGCCAGCAACCGACACGACTGATGCCCATGATAATGTTACCACCATCAGCAACTCTCCTTCCTCGATATGTATTTTTTTAGCCATGTTGCCCATTATATCGTTTTATATCGTTTTGTTTCATAAAAGCAAATTACGCCATGCGTTGTTATCGCATGACGTAATCATAATTTTCCACTTATGGTGGAGGACTTGGATGCGGGTGTCTGACCCACCATATTAAATTGTATGGTACTTGCGGGGGGAGTTGCACCCCCAATCCATAAAAGGCGCAGGATTTTAAGTCCTGTTCGTATTCTAGTTCCGACACGCAAGTACGTGGCACGTTTCTACTGAGTTTTGAGTGACGAATGAAACGTGCAAACAGTAGTCACAGTTGAATCATTCTTTATAATTATAAGCTTTTAAAATGGCATAGTGCGTTACATTAAACTTTCTTGCTAACGCTCTGCTTCCATATTCCTTATCATAAGGGATGTAAACTTTTTTAATATAGTCTACTTGCTCTTTAGTAAACTTACAACAAGGGTTGTGATAGCCACGTGGTGGTGGCTTATATAATCCATTTTGCATCGCATGTTTTGTATTTTCTTGATACGTACACCATTCTAAATTTTCAACAACGTTGTTTAACTTATTACCATCAATATGATTAATCACTGGCAAATTCTTTGGATTAGGTATAAATGTTTCTGCGACAGCACGATGCACCTTAAATAAAACTTTGCTGTCTCTACTACCTAAAGAAACAACAACAAACGCATATCCCTGTTGCAGAACGTTTAACTTACGTACAAGATGTGTTCTAGAGTTCCTAATATTCCCAATGTTAGAAACTTCATACCAATCACCATAATCCTCGCCATGATAAATCAATCTTTTCCAAACTTCTTCCATATATGTACACCCTTTCTACACACCCTATCATAAACAAGCAGAAGGGGATAGGGTTATTCCCCTTGTCGTGTTGCAATCACTATCCGCTTATTTGAGTAGCTACAATAAAATGTAGTTACCATTCTCGTATATAAACAATCTTTTTCATAACTCGGTACGCATTGTTAAGAAGCTTGTTATGCTTTAGGTAATTGTTTGGGGTACGTTTACTATCCACACAAACGACTATCCCCTCTCTATGGGGTTGCTCCGAAAAGTACCACTTGCAAATGGCTAATTTGTGCTTCGGTGTTCTTTCCCACCTACTTGTTGTACAAACAAGAATCTTGGCTAGGGTACCAAGAATCGGACTTGGACTTATGGAATCAAAATCCATTGCGCTACCATTACGCTATACCCCAACGATATATTAGATAACTAAATATTACTAATAAAGCATTATGTGCCAGACCTTCGCCTTGCCAATCATTGTCCATGTCATATTCGTTCAATGGAGACAACTAACGTGTGCTACAAGGAGCTACCCCATAGCAATTAGCCATCACTTTCGCCTAATATATTTAGCACGTGTGCCACATATACTGCCCATGCAAGACTTTGTTTTCTTGCAACTTTCAGAGAACTTTCACTAAAGTTATATTCATGTTTACACTTACCACATTCTATAAATTTTGCTCGCGCTTTCTCCTACTTGTACCGTCAACTGGTGTTATACACATATTTCTATGCTTCGCCGCGAATCGAGTTATTTGGCATTACCTACAGTGGCTATCGTCGCCACAACGATAGTATATAGGCTTATTCTCCACTGGAGCGTCTATTACCTCGACCACCAGACCGTAACTTTGACACTCACAACAATCAGTACAACGATTTGAACTTGGTAATTTTTACCTCCGCGCCTAACCTCACGAATCAGACGCACGACCCGCTCACAAGTATCCTTGCTTTGCGTTTCGCTTCATACATCGTTTCTCAGCAGTTTGCTAAACCTCTGCACTGAGTTGACTCAAATACTTTATTAGGAATATTTAGTTATCAATGTTCTTGGTTGGAAAGGGGTCATTCCCTTTCTCAACCTTACAAACATATTATACCACGTATATAGGGATATGTCAACCCCCTATACGATATTTTTTTATTTAATCAACAACTAATTCTACTACCATCCTATCTTCGCCATAAATGATTAGGTTTTGGCTAGGTTTGGTTGTGCATCTTGTAGCTTTTAGCCCAAAATCATCAATACCCTTTAATCCACCATTAACGACAATATGGATATCAGATTCATTCAAGTCACTCGCATGATGATAATGACCAAGATGAATTTCTGTAGGAATGACTTTATATACCTTTACCATATTCTCTAAGGCAGAATTAACCTTGTCGTGATGACCATGCGATAGACATATTATCTTATCGTCAAATTCATACTGAACAAAATCTAAACCTTGTGATGTTATGATTTGAATATCGTCATCTAAGGATAGACGCAAAAACTCCCCAATTAACATTTCAAAATTTTCTCGCTCATCTGCTTGGTCTTTTTTACGCGCTGTTAATCTACCGTGATTGCCTAATGTTGTAACCACCTTTAGTGATTTTACATATGGCTTTAGTGTGGAGATGCATTTTGCTAATAATTGCGATACGTTGATAATTTGTTCTACCGTGGACTCTTCAGAAGCCACCCTGTTACCAACATTAATCGCACCTTCAACCATATCGCCATTAATCTCCACAACAAGGTCAGTAATACCCATCTTTAAAATGTACTTAATGGTTTTATTAACGATTTGCTCCGCACGTTCCTTAGCGACAGAAGTATCATAATAATTCCATTGTGAATCGCATATTGCGCCATAATGCCAATCGGACAACATCAAGATTGCACCCTTTGGTGTTTTATCTTCAATGTTCAAATGCTTCTCTCCAAATTTAGCATCTGATGGGAATAAGGCTTCGCCATTATGCATAGCTTCTTGTAGCACTTCGCACAACGCTTCATATCTTGCTTCTGCTCTAAGCTCTTTATTATATTCTCTACGAGCATCTTGCAACCTAACACGCTCTTTATATTCTTCGACCTTCTTTTTCTCTAAAGACGCAAGCATATCTTCGGTTAATTCATTTGCTGTTTTATCCATCAAATATTTAGCAACATTGTAGCCACCATACGCAGTGGTCGCAAATGCTTTCCGAAGCGAATCGGGGTGAACGTCTGCGCCTATGTAGTCACAAACTTCATCCCAACCCATATCAATGCTCCCTTCAACCTTGCCTATAAGAGTCTGCAAGTTCTTTTCATAACTATTCATCACACTTATCCTCTTCTTCAGTAAGCTTGAATGTTACTTGTCTTCCTGCACAACTTTGTAAAACATCCATTAAAGGGACTTCGACAATAATCATATTATCACCCTTGCCCCTTTCAATATATACAACCAACTCGTCTTGTTGGTTATAATCTAGCTTTCCAATAATTTCTACGTTTGTAGAAATCGTATATTTATCTTTTGCCATATTTGACTTCCTCCGCTATCTTCTCTAACGCCATTTCTAAGTTACGCTCTCTGTCATCTGTGTTATACTTTAATAAATTCTTGTCGCTCTTGGTCAACGTACCATTTCTCATACGCTTTTTAGACTCCTTGTCTATCATTCGCCCATTTGCGTAATTTACAAATTCTGCCGCTGGCTTAAACTTGATGGTATAGTACGGTTCAACGTACACGCGATTCACGCTACCATCTGGGCGTGGAATATTTTTATCTCTGCCACCTCTTTGGTGCAATGTAAATGTGCCAAATCTTTTTAACTTTACCGTACCAGCAAATCTCAACTCTTCTGATACTAATAAAAACAAATTATCATACACCTTACGCACAGTCTTATCGGACAACTTAACCCTTGTGGCAAGTCTTTTCATCAATTCTGTAAATCCTATAGGCTTGCCCATTATAATAAGTTCCCCTCTGTCTTTTCTCTGATTTCTTTCTTTATCGTAGGCGTAAATTTAAAGACTGGCTTTTGATACGCTGGCTTAGGCGGTAGCGATTTTATTTCTCCAGTTTGCGGCAACTTGAATGTCTTGGCTGGTTGCTCTGGTTTTGTTTGTAAATAAAACCTACCCAGCAATGGCATCCTAACATCATAACCTTCAAGCAATAGCTTGTATATAATATACGCATACGCTTCTATGACGGTGTTCGCTACTTCTTGAGAACACCCGACATATTGAGCAGTTAACTTAATGGCTTCTCTCATAGAAATCTTTGCCATTTTTATCACTCCTTTTATATCCTTTCAAATACCTTATCATTTGTAGCCATTTCTGCTAAAACAACACAAATCGCTTAATACCAATACATTTAACACAATAACTTTATTCGTAAACGTGCATTAAAACATATAAATTTTATGCATTTTTACTAAAAACTTGCAATAAACACGAAGGATTGACCTTATATAAAGTCTTTAATAGTATTGATTTGTTCCGATGTGTTTGAGAATGACTGTTGTACGCTTGGGGCGTTAATAGGAACGCACGTTGAATCAACCAGCTCATTAAACTTAAATATTGCTTGGATATATGCACCCTTTTAATATCTTCAATCATATCGTCAAAATCGCTACGCAATAATAGATATTCATCTTCGTCACTAAATTGTGACGCTAATAACTCTAACGAATATTTTTCAATAATCTTTTCCACTTTACGCGAGCCACGCCTTGAGCCTTTAATTTCGTATTTATTTAGAAAATGCGAGATGGGCAGAACGCCCTTCCTAACGCTTACGCCCTTGAACCTAACATTAGACAGCTCATTCATTGGGCAAGATAAGTCATAGTTAATCTTATCTTTATTAAATCCACTACGGATATTAAGCCAAAATTTTGGATACCCATATTTTTGAATGTTCATATCTCGCTTAATGCGTTGAATCTCATTAGCAATGTCGATATCATACCTACGCTTTGCGGAATCAATGCTTACTTGAGCCAGTACGCTTAAGATGCACACATAATCTTTATACTTTTGGTCGTCATAATTATATGTATATGTCAAAGCAAGTTGCGCTAGATTACTCGACTCCCCTATGGCTAATTGCGAATGTGATAAGTTATTATCAATTAAGGCGTAATCAGCCATCGAGTTGCTGTAGCAATTCTTTTCTTTAGGTATGTTGTTCACAATCGTTGGATATTGTTTGTAACAATATTTTGCATATTGAGCTATATCTGCTTGATTGGTGCAATAAATCGAGTCACTATCGAAGTCGCACCCATTTGCCCTATCTTGTAAATCTGTATGTATGCAATTTACCGCCACACATTGCTGTCCAATGTCAAAGTATTTATTTAATTTTTCTGAGTCAACATTGTACAAAGACAATATATTGTTCTTCCCATTGTGTGGGTTCCTAAATCCAGCAAGTTGTATATTAGGCGGGAAACGCTTTGTATAACATTCAATCGCGTCGTCGCGACCCTTTAATGTATCATCCTTTTCAACATCTTCCCCAACAGCGTGTAACAACATAGCATAGGGGGAGCCAACCATAACAAGGTTGTCGCCTTCTTGTATAACCTTGCCAGTCTTAAATTTATGAATATACCCCTTGATAATCTTTCTTCGACGCTCTATGAAGTAATCACAACGAATAAAGTCTGGGTTTTGCGCACATAACGCTACCAAAACATCAAAGTCATTGGCAAAATTTGTGTTATCTCTTAAATATTGTAAAAACACATCATCGTCCGACTTGAGAGACATGATATATTCCCTACTAACCTTAGAGACATTCTTCATAATACCAACATCGAGCGAGTTAATCATTTGATAAGACATACGTTGTACTTCGCCAAATTTGCTTTTATGAGCAGTCTTAACGATGCCAAACATATTGCCATTCATGTTGACACGCTCACACCAATACTCATAGCTAATATCAAATTTCAACCACTTCATTGCATTGTCAGTCGTTATCATTTGAATGTCTTTGGCGTAATGTTCGTTTCCAAACATATCGACCACTTTGGCTTGGTTATATTCTTCGCCAAAATAATCTTTAAAGAACGCCTTGATGTCAGTTTTGAACGCCGCTGTTTTGCACATATGGTGTCTAAGCAAGATATAACCATTCCCCCACGAAGGGAAAATACTTTTGTCAATGAGTGCTTGCCCATCAAACAATGTGTTCTTAACTTGATAGTCTTTAATGGTCTTGGCGAAGCATTCTTTGTTCTGATTTGTCTCTACGCTAACCACATTGGTGCGAAAGAAGCTATCAACATCTTCTAAAATCAGTATATTCTTAGGATTGATGCATATTCTGTCCACCACTGAACTCGCTACCAAGGAAACATAAGCGCTCGCTTCTACAATAGGCGCATTATTCTTTGGTAGCTTGATGCCCATATATAGAAAGTCGTGAGCCTTTTTATACAATCTGTCACAAATAAACATACAAGAACCAGCCTTCGCCTTACCTGTTGACCTATACAACATACGATAATGTATCTTTTCAGCCTTTACAACTTCGCCCTGTTTGTTTGTGGTGGTATAGGTTACATCAACTCCGTGGCGATAAAACTCTTCTCTGATTGCTTCCTTGCTTTTCTTTTGGTATAAATCTTTATTTAACTCAACACGCTCTTTTAAATCGTGTAATACAGCGAGCCTATCTGGGTCGTTGTTTTGAGATTCTTCCATCTCAATGCTGTGTTCAACTCTTTTGAGCGTTTCTGCATAACTCTTTGCACCAAAATCAAAATTGATTCCTATAATGTCACGAGTCCTACCATCTTTGGACACTCTCAACCCATTCTCTACCAGATAATAACTTAACAGGCTGTTCGTGAACATCGCATTGGTATAAGATAAATGTTCTCTAACCCCTAGGTTGTATTCATACAGAACCCCACACGAAAAATTCTTTATCTTTAATCCATACTTACTTAACATATATAAAATTTACCCTATCGTCTATTGTATATGCATAATCTTCGTTATCATATATTTCTTGGTCTTCCATAATTCTTTGCGTATAATAGTCATAATTTATTTTATCATCGTTTTCATACATTAGTCTCTCTCTCATTGACCTAGAAATATGCATATTGTCACACATTTCTTTCCACATAGTAATTATAATATATATAATATATAATATATTTCTCCTTTCCAAATATTACCAAATTATATTTATATTATAACACTATATTTATATTATGTCAAGTAGTATAATTAATATATTTATATAAAAGTATATTAGCACGGAGAGGTGTCAAAAATAAATTTTCCACATTTTAGCAATTTAAAGGTTGACTTTTGGGCACGTAGGTGTTATAATATAGATAAATCAAGTAAAAGGGAAGATTATGAATAATGCAATTTGAAATCTCAAACAAAATAACAGACAAAACCATAGAACTAAAAGAAAACCTTACACAACAATCTGAGTGCAAGAGGGATTTGTGTTGCTTTGAAATACCATACGATGAATTTATGATTAACAGAAGCTTTAATGACGGCAACGCAATGTTTCGTAATGTAGCCAAAATAGCACTGGATGCTTTTGACGCATATTGCGATGCACAGATTAACAAAATAACACTAAGCAACATTAGCAACATAATTATAAAACTAAGAAATAAATACGAAAGAATCAACAGCCAACTATCAATATTTAACATTACGCTTAAAGAAGAATATTTAACCTTAAAAACACAACAATGTCAAATTCAAGAAGAATTATTATTTTATAAACAACAGCAAAAGGAAATTGAACGCACAGAAAGAGAAATTATCAAAGAACAACTCAAAGAAGAAAAGCAATTACAAAAGGCGCAAGAAAAACTTGAAAAAGAAAGGGTCGCACTACAATACAAATTCAACAAAGAATTAGAACAAACAGGCATTAAGAATGGAAATATACAAAGAGACATAGAGCAATTAGAAAATAAGATTAAGCAAAATAACTATGCGCTTACCCACAAAAGGGCTGGGTATGTATATGTGGTGTCTAATGACGACATGAAGGAAGGACAATATAAGATTGGAATCACTCGCAGAAGCGTAGAAGAGCGTATGAATGAATTGGGAACTGGTGCAAGTCATAGCTTCCCTATGAACATACATGGATATGTTTATTGTGATGATTGTTTTGAAGTCGAAAGTGCATTACATAAATATTTTGCAGACAATAGAGTTAACCAAGTAAATCCAAGAAAAGAATGGTTTAAAACAAGTTTAACAGAAATACGCAAAGCATTTAAAGAATTATTTGACATAGATATTATATTAACCGAAGTTTCAAATGAAAATTATTTATACAGTAAGGACAAGATAGGCATATGAATATATATATAGATTTTGATGATACTATTACGGCATCTGTAGACAATGTAGTACGTATCATCAACAAAAGATACAATCGCAATGTCAAACCCCAAGATATTGGTATGTGGGACTTTAGCGATGTGTACCCAGATATACCATTAGAAAACATCGTTAGTGTGTTTGGCGAAAAGGAGTTCTTTAAAACATTAAAATTAAAGAACGATGTGATACCAACATTAAGGAGATACGCAAAATACAATAATCTTATTATTGTGAGCAAGGTTGATGGCATTGCCATAAAAGAAAAGTATAATTGGATTAAGGAGCATTTGATGGACATAGGGATTGATATAGAGTTTCGTGGAATACCATTGGGCAAATCAAAAGGGATTATAGATATGGCTGATGGCATTATGATTGACGACAATGCGCAATTCCTAAAGGAGACAAATGCAAAATATAAAATATTATATAAGTGCGATAGAGCATTTGATGACGCACAGGATTGGGATGGCTATACAGTGTCAAGCTGGAAAGAATTAAATAAATTATTACACAATATTATATCTCAAGAGAAAGGACATACGAATGGAAAGATTTGAAGATTTTTATGATGACATCAACATGGATGATTGGGCTGAATATGGGGATGTTGAAGATGAGCACGAAGAGTTTGAAATAAAAGACGCTTCTGCGGCAGATTGGGCTATTAGCAAGATTGCTGATGAAAGAAAGCGTAAGGATTATTTTATTGAGTGTGCCAATAAGGAAATTAAAAAACTCAAAGCGCAAATCAAAGAGATGGAAGAAAAGTGTGAGCGTACCACATCATATCTATCTGGTTGCTTGGGGAAATATCTTGAACGTGACGAAGTGCCAAAGAAGAAAACTGCGACACAGGAATCCATTACACTCCCAGCAGGCAAAATCATTAAGAAACTGCCAAAGACTGAATACATTATGAGCAGTGGAGAAGCTGTAACCAAGCATAAGGGTGATGATGATTTCATTGAGGAAGTCAATGAACTCGACAAGAATCTAATCAAGACCATCAAGGAAGTGGATTGGGCAACACTCAAGAAAAATATCACGAGCACTGAAGATGGTATGGTTGTTTATAAGGAAACTGGCGATGTTATTGAATCATTGTCAACAAGGCAGACACTGCCATCCATTGAGGTCAAGACTGAATAATGTATAACCCATATGACATATTGAAAGATTATGAGGGGCAATATGTAAAATACCCACAATTATGCAAGCTTATCAACGAAGAGCCAAAGGGTGGCAAGGGCAAAGTTCTGCATTTGAATCGTATCAAGCAATATGTTGACCTATCGCAAGAAAAGGGGCGTATATATATTGGGAAGGTGTATACCGATAGTGACGAGCTAAAGATTGTAGAAAATCATGGCAAGTTCACAACATATATCAAACAATTTCTAATCAATTTATTTTATGAATTGGAGCAAAGGACGCACCAAACATCTGTTGTGTTGACCAATCGTGACATCTTGGAAATGACTTATATGGTCAACCACAACTATTTTATAGGGAAAAACGCCCCATACAAATATCTTGATGGGTTCAACATTACATTAAAGCGTGATGATATGCCAAATGACCAATATATTGTTGATAGAATATTAAGCGAGAGCGACATCTTCTTTTCCAGCTCGTACAGATTATTAAAACGAGTTATATATGATAGTCTGACAGCGTTAGAGAAGGCGTCATTGATAAACAAGCATAAGACGTTCCGCTTATACAAAAACGAGATTGATGAAAATGGGAAGTTCAAATCAACCCACCACGATTGTAACGAAAAGGAAATATCTAAAATCTTAACGATACAACACGATTCAATCATAGAGTTTAATGAGGGGCTAAAGAGCAACCCCAACAAAGGCGAATACCATCTATCCAATATACAAGGTGTGCATTATCTATACCCAACCGAGCGCAAGCGATTCTATAAGATTATGAATCGGAGAATCAAAGAAGCGTTCAAAGAGCAAGGGTGGAACGCATACTCTGTGGCGTGGCACATCACATTGGCGCAACCACAAACCTTTGAATATGAAATAAATAAAATAAATTATAAGCAACTTAATCGCAACGTGCAAGATAAGCTTTTGACCGCAAAAGATTTAAGCCTTATCGAAGACACGCTAAGAAAACAATTTGTTAACACGTTTATAAGGGTAGAATAGTATGAATTTATATTTTAGAGACAATCATGGGGAGAAAAGACTTATAGCTTCTGATTTACAATTCAAAGAAGAAGTTTTGGAGCATATACAGAAGTTCTTAGACGACCATAACTTTAAGTCATACTACACGCGAATGTGGTATAAAGACGGGTACACATGGTACGATGTTGGTAGTCATACAGAGTTCTTTTGTGTAGATGCAAATTTAATGGAGCAATACGAAAATGAGTAAGAAGAAGAAAAAAACTTTATACAACACAACACAAAGAGGCAGAAGTGCCCTTGGTTATCGACCAGAATAAACTCAATCGACAAAAGGTGTATCATAGCGTTGACTTTCGCACTGGCAAGTATATGACAGATAAAGATAGACCGAGGAAAAGGTATAAGGCGAAAGGTGTGAATTTATATGATGTTTGAATATGAATCTGGATACTTTAAGGCAATATTAGATATATATAACACTCTAAAATCGCAAGACGCACATCTTAAATTAAATTCTAAGAAAAAATATCAAACATATATATACTCGTTATTGAAATTATTATTATCTAACAGCATTATAAGAGACAAATTTATGCAATATGGTGGAACTTACGATTTTAATAATGTGTATATGAAACCAAGTGGTGAGTTGTTTGTGAAAGAAGGTGAAGAAAATAATTAATGTTTTTATATCACAGCCCATGAGTGGAGAAAGTGAAGAAGAGATACTGGCGACAAGGCAAAAGGAAATAGAAAAGATACATCAACTTTTTGACGCAGATGGCGTAGAAATAAATGTCATAGCTAGTTATATCGATGATGCAACGAGAAAGCATTTCAAAAAGTATGTAAGTGATGATATTAATTGGGATATATTTTGGCTGTCACAATCATTGGAAAGGCTGGCGATGGCAGATATGATATGGCTTTGTGAAGGCTGGGAATATTCCAAGGGGTGTAATGTTGAATTTGAGTGCGCAATACAATATGAATTGGATATTGTGTATCCAGAATCTACAATAAAAGGGAGTGGGCATAAATAATGGGAAATAGTGAGTTTATAAGATATTGTAAACGGCTTGTAGTGGATTATGTAAATTCCACAGAGTATGTATTACCAAGTGGCTACATACCACACATATTCGATTATAATGTGTTCGTTGTGTGGATAAGCAAGGTGCTACAGAACAATAAGGCACTCCTATCCACAACTGTCGATGGCGACACAAGATATTACGAAATCACATACAATGGCGACAAAGATGAATTTTATTTCGACGCATATGATAAAATCGTCAACAAGTGTATCGCAAGAGAAGATATAACACGCAAAGAGGGGATGGAGTGATTAGGGACAATGAGAGCAGGACGCAAACAAACAAAAGTATATGAAAATCTGTACAACGCCTTAGACTATTGCGTGAGATATTGCGATGGTCAAGATGATTGTTTAGAATGTATGTTTAAGGATATTCGTATTGACAAGAATACAGAATGTCCTATTTATGTTGTAACAGAATTAAGGTCAGCGGTGGAAGATAAATTAAAGGATGGAGATGATGGTATCGAATGGGACGAGATAGAAATAGAGAGCTTGTAGCAGAATATCCATGGCTCGATATTGGCGATGAGCAACTCACATTATTAGATACGCTCCCAATGGGTTGGCATGATTTAATATTAGATATGTGCAAAGAGATTAAGCAGGCACTTCCAAAAGAATTGGTTGCTAAATATCAAGTGGTAGAAGCAAAAGAGAAGTGGTGTATGCTTAGTTGGTATGATGGGTTCGATGACTTATCCCCTATGCCACCAGCAATTACAGACATTGTGTGTAAGTATGAGATGCAAAGCAGGGAAGTATGTATGATGTGTGGCAGACCAAAACCAAAAGACGAAATGTTATGTGATATGTGTATGGAGCAATATAGGTAGTCTACATATTGTGTAGTTATGTGTAGATATACTATATATAGGGGTGTCAAAAATGAAGCTCTGGAACCATTGGAATATAAGGGCTAGCGGTTTTTGACACCCATCCGTGCTAATATATATTATATTGACACGAGCAGGTGTCAAAAATGCTAAACGCATTTCTAACCCCCCCCCACTCGTTCATTTTCGATAGTCGCTACGCGCCTATCTCAATGCAACATAATTAATTCTCGCGGAGCGACGCTGGAGTGGCATTATCTGTCACTCTTTTGTTTTATTTATTTATATATTTTATATCTTTTTATTTACTTTCTTATTCTTTTCATCTGTTATTTATTATTAATTTGCTACTTTTCTTAATTATTTTGGGGTTTTGGGGAGTTTTGATGTTCTGGATTTGGGTTTGTTTGGGGTTGGGATTGATATGTGTTGAAATTTCAATGGTTGTGGGGATTTTTTGTGGGGGTGTTTTGGGGGATTTAGTTGGGTAGGTTGGAGTGGGTGGAAGTGGGTTAAAGGGTTGGTATTGTTAGATAGGGCGTGGGTAAGTAGCCTACCCATTTTTTTTCTTGGAAATTCCTTCCAATTTTGGAAACTACCCCCACTTCTCTGCATAAATAATAGGGATAATGTATATTACCCTATCTTTTTGACCTGATATATTGTTTTAAAAATTAATATTAAATATACAGTTTTATGTATAATCAGTGAGTATTTATCCGTTAAAATGGTATTAAAAGCGAGCGTTTTTTATCTGGGTAAAACGTGCGTGGGAGTTCTCTCAACTCTCAATCCTCTGCTATGCCTATCCATAAACCATCCACACTCCTTAAACTATCCACAAGTCATTAATAACCTTGTGGATAACCACTGCACCGCCTTGCAGCCTTGTTGTTTCCTGCGCTACCACACCACACACATCAACGACCTTGAACGGCTCAAACAACACATACAACAACACAACACATACAACAACACAACACATACAACAACACAACACACTCCAACAAAACAACACACGCAAACAAAACGTTGCCATAGACTATTATAAACAACAACAAAAAGACCGCTTGTATCGGCTCTCACGGCTCTAGAAGGGCAGTAAAAAAACATCATATACAACAATATACTTGTATATGATGCTTTATCTATCTATCTATCATTTAATCATTAACAGAAGCTATTTAACAATGCTATCAAACCATACAACATCATCGAGGGCATTGTTCGCTCTTATAACCTCATCGGTTGATAACAATATTTCGAAATGAACGAAATCACCAGCTGCACTTATTTCATGTTTGATATTGTTATCACATAACCACACTTTGAAATCATTTACTCTATCAATCATTTCTCTTGTATTGTATGCGATTTCTATGTTGTAATATTTTTCCATTTTCCAACCTCCTAAAAAGTAATATTGTTATAACCTTGTTTAATATGCAGGTTTATCTTCTTTCTCATCGCTTTAGTTACCTTGATTTGATATCGTTCAACCTGTGAAACTCTTGCAATTAATACGGTTATAAATTTACGAGTGCGGGCGTTGTAAACCTTTACAATGCCGTTATTAAAAATAACATGTATCTCTTCGCCGTTTTTATGACCTTTATTTACAACGGCAATTCTAATCACTTTTGCCGACTCTTCAGTTATTAATCTTTCGGCAACCTGCAGCCGTTTGGAGCGTTTCGCAACGTGCGATGTGTTGCCGCACGGTGTAAAGTTATCAGCATATCCTATCAATTCAAACATTAAAGTTCCTCCTCGCTGCCTATTAAAGAGCGTTTTTAATTTCCGCAGTTATTTCATCGACGTCATAACCACATACGGTGGTTATATAGTTGCCACCGTCGTCAAATACTTCAAAACCGTCCGAGAAGATATTTATATTAACGTTGTAGCTATTACCGCCAATTTCAACGTTAATATATTTATTGCACTCTGAAAGTATTTCCAAAAATTCATAATCATTATCAAATTGCAATACAACGGATTCGGTATAGCTGCCTCTAACATCTCCGAACCTATGTACTTTAAACTCCACATAACATACATCGCAAGCAGTGTTTTTATTGTCGCAAATGTTGAAATTAAAATGATGATTAACGGGAGCCATCCAGTTATACGAGTTGTTGCCTTTATAATCGCAGCCGTTATAAATATAACCGCCTTCGGTTAGCTCATCTATGCTTTCAGTTATTTCATACGGTTCAAGAGCCTCCAGTATATCAATAACATTAATTGTAAAATCATCGGTTTCTAGTGTATCTAATTCGTGATAACTTCCGAAATAGTAAACAGGCTTTCCGTGTATTCCCTTTATATCGTTAATAATGTTTCCAATAGTCATATTTAGCCTCCTACAGATTAAAAATCTCGTTTAGTTCTTCAATAGCTTCCAGTTCTTCCTCATTCCAAGCGATATTTATATCCATTGTTTGCCCTCCTTTGGGCGGTTTAGCCGCCGCCCTCGGCTTATAAATATGTTTCATTTAAAACAGATTGTCGTCAAGCTCATGCAGTTCTTCATCTGTCATCACTGAATCTGACCAGTATGTAGAGCCATATAAGAAATCCCCGTCTTCATCGGCAACGTACTCATCTACAAATGTGGCTTCGAGCAGGTAATATAGACCTGCGTTGCCCTGTATCCTATAAGCCGTGCATTTAGGCTCTAAATCAATCATTGCGGCTTCCTTTGTGCCGTATACCTTGCCGTATACTGGCTCAGAATCTTTCAAACAAATACCTCTGATTATGTCTTCATATTCGCTTATTTCACTGCCTTTGAGAGCACTTTTTAAATCACTTATAGCAACCTCTACCGAAAACGTACCGGTTCTAAACTTCGTGTATTCCATTGTTTGCCTCCTATGTATTTACTTTGTCTTAATGACTTTGCCGTTCTCAATGTATCCATCAATGGCTTCGCTTCTCATCTTTAAACATTCCTCAAATGTCTTTCCCTCATAAAGGTTAACTGTTACATATCCAATGCTCCCGAAATCAAATGTTACTTGTACTTCTTTATTTCCAATTTTTTTCACTTTCTGCTTCCTCCTGTTTTTGAGCTGTTTTATTTTACAATAAAAGAATAACAGATAGTTTAATTGCTGTCAACACTTTTTTTAAAAAATATTTTAATTTTTTTTCGTGATTTTTCTATATAATTGTAACAAATTTCATGCCAAAACAGGGAATAATATTTATACATAATTTTGCATATTTTAGGTTAAAAAATCATAAAAAGTCGGCAAATCAAAAAATAAAGCCTCGTTTTTAGCATAATACATAACACGCTAAACCTGAAATATATTGAAATTTCAACGTTTTTACCGCTTCATGTATGAATATTCATAATATACACTTTGAAAAAAGGTATAATGAATCGACCTAATTTTTACCATTTTTTGCCAGCCCGAAACCCGTTGCAATTACTACGTTTCAGCCATTGTCAGAATTTTCAGACAATTATTTTTTACTGGTTAATAATTGACAGAAAATGTAAATTGTCAAAAAGTTTTTATATTGTTTATTGTATACAATTTTAACACTTTTATACTTTAGCCAATTAAAGCGATAACATACTAAAATATTGTATACAATATACAGTACACAGCAAGTATAAACTTTAATACACTAAAGCGATAAATAATTAAAGGATTGTATACAGTATATAATACTTTACTCAATTAAAGTTATAAAGCATTAAAAAGGTGTATACAATTAAAAATACTTTAATTAATTAAAGCGTTAACGTATGAAATGCAAATATATTTGCGTTGACTTTATTAATAAATTATGATATTCTATTATTCTACCTTGAAGGCAGGTGACAATTTATAGGAACAAATGTTCTGGGAATTTTTATGCAATAAAATGTATAAAAATAATTGTCTGACAATTCTGAAAATTTATGTTCGGATATTCATACAATGTATAAATATAAGTGTTGGAATTTTCAGATAATTCAGAAAACTTGAGTGCTTTGTCACTTTAATGTGTTAAACTTTAGCGAACTAAAGTGGAAAGGCGTAAAGTGCGTTTTTTTTATATTCCGCAGGTATATCCCCCACGGAGATGTTGAAAAAATTTTCAACATTTTTTTTGTTTTTTTTGTGAAAAAAATGTTTTGAAATTTGATTTTGAAAAACTTTAATTGATTAAAGTATGAAAGTTTTTTTATTTTGCTTTAATAAATTAAAGTGTTAAATTATTAAAATTTTATTTGATTTTGTTTTGCTTTATTTGATTAAAATGTTAAAATGATTTGTTTAATTTAATTTATTAAAGTATGTGTTTTATTTTTTTTAGAATAAATTAATAATATTATGATGGCAGATTTTATTATATCTTTATTATAAAAAGTGCATTATTTTATCTTGCATGTAATGGTATGTAATATGCAGGCACAATCTGATATACGACTCACCCCAAAAAATGGGCTTTTTAAGGTACTATTTTAAGATTTAAGGGCTTTTTATGTGGTTATAAGGTAATTAATCATTGAGCATAAAAAATCGCTTAAAATGGCAAATAAAAGCGTTGTGGCGATATATGTGAAATAGCAGGGAAAATGTAAAATAAAAAGAACATACATTATATATATCAAAAGGCAACATAAAAAAATCAAACAAAATAAAAAAAAGATGTTGACAAGGTGAGCAAGATATGTTATTATCCTGTTGTCGCAAGGCAAGAAAACGAAAATTGAAATCGAATCTGAAATTGAAATCAAAATGGACTGGTGATATTTGGATAACTACCCCTTTGGGAAAATGAATTTTGAAATCAATTTCAAGATGAGAAATTAAAAATTGAAATCAATATTTGGATAACTACCCTTGTGGTGTACTGGTAAATGGATAACTACCCTTGTATGGTGGTGAATAATTAAGAATTGAAATCAGAGGTATGAAAATGAAAATTAAAGCAGATATAAAAAATAATAACTTTAGATTTGCATTTGAAGAATTTGCAGGTAAAAAGGGCAAAATCAATAGCAATTATCCAAAAAATCTTGTTGCTTTTGTATTAACAATGGAATATTTTGGAATGAAAAACATTGAAATTTTATCTTGACAATTCAATTCCGATATGCTATAATGCAAATGAAATCGGAAAATGATAATTGATATGTATGGAGGTTAGGTATGGATAAAGAAACTATACAGGCAATTATGGTTTGGATATTATTGATTGTTGTTACAGGACTTGGAAATCATTATATTGATGGTATTTATTAAGGAGGTACAATATGGCTAATATGAGTTATTGCAGATTCCGCAACACTAATCTTGATATGAGCGATTGTATTGATACACTTTATGATGGAGAAGCATTGTCCGATGATGAATTTATCGCTTGCAAGAATATGTTTGAAAATGTTCTTGAGTTCTTTGAGGGCAACGGTGTATGTGAAGTGAATTGGGATGAATTTAACAACTGGTTAAATACGATTGATAGGAGATAAAGAAGATGAAGAAAAAATGGACTGATTACCTATCGGAAGTCGCTGGGAGTTACTGACGACGCTATGTCATTTCTCAGAGGATATTTAATTGCCCTTATGGAAAATAAGGAGATTACAAGAGATGAATATATAGCACTTTTAAGGTTTTTTAATAACCTTATTAAAGACAAGAAATTTATTGCAAAAGAGGAAGTGTAGAATATGGAATATATTAACGATGAAGTAAAGAAAGCTATTGAACAGAAACTAAAGCAGGGCAAAAGGATTGAGATGGAATATAACCATCAAACAGATGAACTGAAGATTTTGGAGCATAAAATTACAAGGATTAAATTAAAAAATAAATAAAAAAAATGCTTGACAAGTGATTGAAGATATGGTATTATAGTATTGTAAGGCGAAGCGATAACATAATTGGAGGTTATGAATATGACAAAACTGGATGCAGTAATTAAGGATATTGAAGCGGTAAACAAGGCGAGCGTCGCTTGGGTATATGATGCAGATGGTAACATTAAGGATAATGTGATTTGTGGTAGCGTACTTCCATTGCTTTATGAATTGAAGGATTATGAAGTTGAATCTACAGAAGAATCTATTGATTGGATTGTAGAAAATGCAGACAGACGGTGGAATACATATAACTGGAACGCTAATGTAGACCATCACATTGATGTAGCAAAACTGGAACTTGATGGATATACATATATGGCAATTATGGTTCATAGATATGGTGATGTTAGAGCAAATTATACTGATAGATTTTTAGTAAGATTTGACAATGAATATGAGTGGTCTGAACTTAATTCTCGTGTACAGTGTAAAGAAATTGTAGATGGTAGATATTGTGTTGACATTGACATAATGGCAGAGTGCTATAATGTATGGGATAGCGAAAAAGAAGTAAACCTTGGCGACTTTTATGAGATTGAAGTTGAAGATTTGCTTAAAGAAATTAACCAGAAATTTTCTAAAAACATCCTATAAATAAATTGAAAAAAGTTACCATAAAATACTGGTAACTTTTTTCATATTCAAAAACTTTAACGAATTAAAGTATTAAAGATGTGTATACAATGTTCAATATACATTTTATTTATCTAAAAAAGTTGTTGACAATGGGATTGAGATGTGGTAATATATAATCAAGTTAAGGGTTATACAACATAGGAGGTAACAATATGGAAATTAGAAAAGAAATCAATGGTTTTTATGAACTTGCTGATATGGTATGGAGTGGAGCAGTTGACACTATTGCAGACATTCAGAACGCAAATAAAGAAGATGAATTTATGAATCTTCTTGAAATGGAATTTTGTGATGAAATTCCGACTGATACAGCGGTAAATGATTTTATATGGTTTGAACGTGATTATATTTATGAAAATATTGGATTGACAGAAGATGGAGAATTGCCCGAAGAAGAAACAGAAGAAACTTTGGATGACTCCATTGACAGCTTAATAGTTGCAGATAACTTTGAAGCATTTTGTGACGATTGTGGTAGCTGTATTTGTAACGAAATTTGCTCTATAATGGATGATTGTGAAGCCCTCTTTGAAGATTTTAAAAATCAAGTTATTACCATTGATGAAATTAAAGAGAATTGGGAAGAAAAAACTGGAATGAATATTTGGTAAAAAATGCTTGACAATATGATGCAGATATAGTATAATGTATATGAGTTAAAGATTTACATTATAGGAGGTAGATTATGAAATATACACTTTATTCAAATTATTATGGATGGATTGATGAAGAGGACGTCAGACAGTCGTTGATTGATTGTGGATGCGTTGAATGCGAAGAAGAAATAACCGATGAAATGATTTGGGATGAAATGCGTTTTCTTGAGGAAAGTTACTGGGAAGATGTTCTCTGTGAACTTGAATATTTCTTTGACAAAGGTGATGCGTGGTTATTGACTGGTAGTATTGGAAGATGGGATGGCAATTACAGAGGCGGTTATATCTTTAACACCTTTGAAGAATTTTGCAGATGCTTTAGAGATTGCGACTATATAGAAATTACAGATGATGCAGGGCATTTAAAAATCAAATGTTCTCACCACGATGGCACGAATTTTTATGAAGTGAAACGTGTTTCTGATTTTGGATGCGACTGGTATGATAATCATTCTTGGGATATGTATGAAGAAGAATTACATAGAAAGATGTGGAACAACAACTTTATGACAAGTTTACCGCACTTTGCAAGAGATGTTTATGGATGTAAGGAATAGTCTGAATTTTCAGACTATTTTCTTTTTTTTTATTAGACTTAGACTTCCCCTATTAGATTAACATATTTTTCAACGCTTGTCAAGTAGTTTTAAGAAAATTTTTATAAAAATATTTTGTGAATTTATGTTGACAGATGTAACAAAATATGATAATATAGAGTCAAGTTAAAGCGAGTACATTATAGGAGGTACACAAATGAAAAATTATGCGGCAATGTTTAATAGGGCAATGGATGTTGTTCACGGTTTAGGAATTGAAACTGGAGAGATTGTAAATGTTAGCTTAAACTATAGGGCTAAAAACCGTTTCGGACAGTGCAGGCGAAACAATGTAAACAACACTTACTCATTGAATTTCAATCATCTGATATTTGATGATAAGGCGGATGAAGATGCTGTAATGAGCGTTCTCATCCACGAAATTCTCCATACTTGCAAAGATTGTATGACGCATAAAGGCGAATGGAAAAGACTGGCAAATATTGTCAATACTAATACAAAGTACAACATTACAAGATGTACTAATTATGCAAGTCTTGGAATTGAAAACTCGAAAGAAGAAAAGAAACATAATTATGTGTTTGTTTGTGAAGATTGCGGACAAGTTATTGTAAGAGAGCGGGCAAGTAATTTTACCAAAAACTACCATGAATATAGATGTGGTAAGTGCGGTGGAAAATTTGAGTTTGATGCGGGAAAAAGCAATTATCAGATTTTGACAGCAAGACCAAAATATAGTCATGTTGAGAACCGCTAAAATGGCGATTTGAGCGTGTTTTATATCAATATGGTATAAAGTATCAATGAGTATATAAAACACGCTTAAAACTAAAATTAGAGCTTTGTGGAGGTATATTATGGTTATTATTAGAGAATATAACGTAAGAACAGATGGTTTTCCTTATGCGATGACCAGAGATAGAGTAAAAGAGTATTGGGAAAAACATAATGGCAAAGTGTTAAGTACAAAAAAGACAAAGACAAAAGATTGCACATATTGTACTTGTGTTGTCAGAATTGAATACTAAAATAAAAGACTTTGGTACTTTAATGTACTAAAGTCTTTTTTTATTTTTTTACACTTTACACTTTCCCTCTTCATGCTATCATATTTCCATTCGTTTGTCAAGTAGTTTTAGAAAAATAATTTTAAAAAAAATTTTGCGAAAAAATGTTGATAAGGTTTAATTTATATGATAGTATATAGACAAGATAATTGATGTACATTATAGGAGGTACGATATGAAGAATGAAATTAAAGAAGTATTAATGAGACGCGATGGTTATGATGAGTACGAAGCCGAAACAGAACTTAATATGATACGAGAAGAGTTTTACAGCATTGTGGATAATGATGGAAATCTTGAAGATGTAGAAGAACTTCTGCACAGCGAAGGTTTGGAATTAGATTATATCTTTGACTTATTCTAAAATCAAAATATAAAATACTGGATAATATATCCAGTATTTTTTTATTGCCAAAAAACTTTAGTGCATTAAAGCATAAAAGCATTGTATTTTTGTGTATACAGTATACAAAAGCTAACATCTTAAAATCTATGAACTGGAAATATATGGAAGCCCTGACGTTCGATTTAAGGCTTGTTTTTTAGTAGATAGGATATATATCCTTATGGGATATAAAAGTCCGTTAGAACTTAATTTTGTGGATTGTAGCACTATATCTGTATTTGTGCAGGCAAGACCATAAAGATATATAGCGAACATATGTTTGTTTATTTTTCTTTTTTTAGGACTCGGACTCCCCCTATTAGAGTAACATATTTTTGTGGTTTTGTCAATAGGTTTTTGAAAAATATTTTTGAAAAAATTTTGTAAAAAAGTATTGCAATTTGTGAAAATGTATGCTATAATTAGTTATAATCAAAATTAAGGTTATAGAACATTGAAAATTAAATATTTCACGTTGTAACTATTGGAGTTATATACGGTGTACGGAATGGCAAGTTATTGGAACTTATAGTCGCAGTCACTTCACCTGCGATAAAATAATTTGCCATATTTTTACAGGTAAAATATGGCAAAAATAAGGATGCAAGGAAAATTTTGGTAAAGGTGGAAAATATTTACAGAACTGGAAATTTGTGGGAAATGTATGGATATGCAGGATGTGAATAAATATGCACTTTAATGTGGTAGAGTATGAAACTTTAGTGCGCTAAAGGAACAGGCGTTCTTTTCCAAAACGAACAAGGGTTCTTGAAAGACGTAAAGTGCGCGAAATATAAAGTCCCCAGAGGAATGGAAAAAATTTGAAAATGAAAGGGGGAGCAGATGGAAGGTAAAGTGCGCGAAATAAAATTTCCCCAGTATATAATAGATGAAAGGTTTGAAAAAATAAGAACAAAATTTTATGTTTTTATTTTGAAGATTTGATTATTTTATTTGATTTTTTAGTTTATTTTTTTTAATTAAAAACAGAAAGCGTGTTTTTATTTTGTTTGATAGGGGGAATGGATGTGATTCAGGTTTTATGTTTTTATTTTGATTTTTATAATGTTAAATAGGGGTTAAGGCGTTATGTTAAAAGGTGTATGATAAACGCAACAAAATGTGATAAGGTGCAAGATGCTGGCGCAACAAAATGCGATTCAGTGCATCAAACATCGGAAAGCATATCGTGCCTTTGTTTGATATTCTGCATAAAACTGCCTAGAAAAATGTGTAAAATGTTGTATAAACTCGATAGAAAAATGTGTAGAGTGTGACGATATTTATTAAGAAAAATGTGAAATGATTAGAGGATATGATATAAAGGGTGTTGAATGTATCGTATATACATAATGCAAGGCATGATATATAACATATCGACATAATCATAAGCATAATATTATATGCACCAATACGACATTGGGTGATGCAGGGCAAGATAAAAGGGCGAGATGAAAATTTGAAAATCGAAATCGGATTCTGAAATCGAAATCTCAACATGCTCCACCATATTGGATAACCACCCTCTATGGGGAAATGGAAAATGAAATCAAAATCTGGGCTGGAAATTAAATTTCAAAATCGAAATTTGGATATCCACCCTCGATGCCAAATGAAATTTAGATAACCACCCCCTATGAAAAATCTAAAAATGAAATCGAAATTTTATCTTGACAACGGATTTGGGGCGTGGTATAATGGGTACAAGAAAATAAACAGAAAGGAAGGGCTGGTAAATGAGTAAGGAAAATCTGTGCTGGACTTGCAGTAAATGTATGACAACAAAATGTCCTAAGCATGAAAATCCTATAATCGAAAAGCAAATGTGGTGTACAAAAGTATATGAGTGTGACAGATATGATTACGATGGGGAGTGTCTAAACTGCAAGCTCAACACGGAACATAAGAGAGGTAAGCTATATTCAACTTGCCCACATTTCATCAAGGGCTGTGAAGGATATTGCTCGCAAACAAACTTTATGCGTGGCAACTATGATTTAGGGGGTGATGATATTGGATAATTATTTAACACAACACTATAAAGGAAAATACAGGGTCAAAGCACATTACGACCTATCTACAAACGATTTTGTGCGAGATGCAGATGGGAAGCTTGATGATTCATTTGGTGATTTCTATCTAAGCGGAAGGTCTGGGATTGAAATCCGCCACGGTGTAGGGAGCGAACTTGCGTGTTATATCCCAAAGCTCCGGCTTGGAAATAATGTCTTGAAATCGTATTATGAAAAAATGATTGGGAGCTATGGGAAAAAATCTGTAGATAAAATCGTAGAAGAACTCAAGGCAAAGAAATATATCAACGACTGCGATATATTAAGCATCGAAGTATACTTCGCCTTTGACGCAAAATATCTTGATGACCTTGCCCCTATTGTTAAGCTAAAAACTGCTGGTGCAAGCATATCGCCATTTAGTGTACGCAATCTACCTAAAGCCCCATATACCATACCTAAAAAGGATATGGATAAATATAAAAAGGCTAAGGGCGAGTTGACAGGATTGCAAATCAGCAGGTTGCAAGATGCGTTCATTGATAAGAAATGTGATAAAGATTTCAAAACGAAAATGAAAAAAGAGATGTTAAAAGCAAATCAATATATCCATAAGATAGGGTTATGGGATGATTATTGTGAGTGGATAAAGGAGAATAAATAAATGACAAAACTACATTGGGGAACTAATAATATGGACTGTCTTGAAGGATTAAAAATGCTTAAAGATGAAAGCATTGACCTAACAATTACAAGTCCACCATATGACAACTTGCGTGAATATAAAAACGGGCACGGTTTTGATTTCGAAGGTATCGCAAGGGAATTATACCGAGTAACTAAACAGGGGGGGGGCTATTGTCTGGATAGTGGGAGACGCCACCATTAATGGGAGTGAAACTGGAACAAGCTTTAAACAGGCATTGTATTTTATGGAGTGTGGGTTTAATCTACACGATACTATGATATATGAAAAAAATGGTTGTGGCGCGTCTGGTTCTAATAAATGTTACTTACAGAATTTTGAATATATGTTTATATTTTCTAAAGGCAAAATAAAAACATATAATTTAATTTATGATAGAGAGAACAAAGTTGGCGCGCAAAAGCAAGTAGTTAACACAGACCGTATTCGCCATAACGCAGATAATGGCAGAAAATATCGTGAAATTCAAACAAAGAAAATGGGTCGTAGATTTAATATTTGGAAATACAACCAAACAGGCGGTCATGATGAATTTTCCAAACAGCACCCAGCACCATTCCCAGAAGATTTAGTAAGAGACCATATGATATCATGGTCAAACGAAGGCGATGTTGTGATGGATATATTCAGTGGGAGTGGCACTACACACAAGGTAGCATTAGAAAATAACAGAAAATTCATTGGATTTGAAATTGCCGAAGAATATTGCGAGATAGAAAAAGAAAGATTAAAATCAAATGGATTGTGGAAGTATGATTATTAATAAAGGAGAATAGCTAAATGGTAGAATTTATATCTTATACAGGCGAATATCCAAACCTTTGTAGGGGTGTATTAACGCTTTGTATTGATGGCGAAGAAGTAAGATTTGGGCATAATTATAGGGTCTTTGAATCTTGGAAAACAGATGGGAATTATGATGAGTTTTGGGTAACTGGTGGAGAGTGCGGATTTCATAATAGTTGGTCAGATGTGTATGTTAACCGTGGTGAGTGGATAGTAAATGAAGATGAATTGCCAGCAAAATATAAAAAATATATTAATGAAATTAAAGAAGTGTTTAACGCTAATGTACCCTATGGTTGTTGTGGTGGGTGTTTATAAATGGAGGTAGATATGCATAGTAAAAACCCTTATGGCGTACCATATGATGAAATGATAAAAGGTGCTAAATTCTATGATGTATGGCGCGAAAAGTGGGTAGTGCTTGCAGAGCCATATAATGAATCGCAGAAAAGCTACTGGTTTGTTAAGCCTTGTGGCATTAATGATGGGCTTAGGCTACTATCCCACCTTGATGATTTGGTATATAACAAGGGGGACGAAGATGATTAACATACCATATGAACATGGTGAAATGAACATAGATATCGTAAAGTTTCTTGTGAATAGGAACTTGAATGACATAAGGTATCTATGTAAAAATATTATAGCAATTTCACCTAAAAGGCTTGACATTAAGAATGAGATATGCTATACTATAGAAGCAATCAGAGATGGCGATATAGAACGACCAAGATTTTATAAATCAAAAGATTATGAGCAATTTAAGAAGAAAATGACCAGAATGATTGAGTATTTAGATAAATATATAAAAGAATAAAAAAAGGAGAAGGACAAGATGGGAATACCGCAAATAATAATGATTGTAATGCTGGCTTTGACATTGTTTATCAATGTGGTGGAGCATAACAAACCACGAGAGGGCAAATATAATGCGTGGCAGACTTTAGTCGGTATCGCAATACAGGTTAGCCTTTTGACATGGGGTGGATTCTTTTAGAATAAGATATAAATAAAGGAGTGGAAGAAGCAATGTGTTTAGTAACTAAAAGATGTGAAAAGTGTAAGTATAAGGGCGAAATACTGTTTGGAGAACCTTGTTGTGATTATATTCTAATTACAGATAAGAGCCGTGGTTGCCCAGCAGGTGATGAATGTGATAAATTTGAGGAAGACGAATAATGAAATATAAAATTTTTAATGAAGATTGCGTAGTCACTATGCAAAGAATGATACGGGGGGGTATTCAGAAGTTGATACTATACTAACTAGTCCACCGTACAACAGCAGCAGAGTAGTTCATACAGAACGTGGCATGGAAAATTTAGAATGTCGATATGATTTTTATGATGATAACATGACTAATGAAGAGTATTCAAATTGGACAGTGGGACTGTTTAATTTATTTGATAAAATATTGAAACCTAATGGAAAGGTATTATATAATATTTCCTATGGTAGCGAGAATAACGAATGTATGTGGTTAACTATTGCAGATTCTATTATATGGAAAAAGAAATCCGCATTGCCAAATAATGTTAGCCCAAACAAATTAACCAGAATCACAGAATATATATTTGTGTTTTGTCGCAAAGATGAATATAAAACATTTGGAGCTAATAAAAAAGTAAAATCTATTAGCGAAAAAACTGGACAAAAGTTTTATGAGAATACGTTTAACTTCATAGAAGCTAAAAATAATGATGGGGCTTGCAAGTTAAATAAAGCCACATATTCATCAGATTTATGCGAACAGCTTTTAGACATTTATACTCCACCACATAGCGTGGTATACGACCCATTTAATGGGACTGGCACCACTGGTGTGGCTTGTAAGCATAAAAATATGGGGTGGTATTTTGGGAGCGAGTTAAGTAAAAAGCAGTGCGATTACAGCATTGAACGTATTGAAAAAGAATATGAAGAAATCTAATTCTACCCCTTGACATTTCGTAAATTCTGTGTTATAATGTATTCAACAAGTAAGAAATAGAAACCAAAAGCGAAAAGGAGAAACCAAAATGAACACACTAAACATTTACTTGGGAACATTAAGAAGCGAAAACACTAAAAAGAGTTATGGTAAAGATTTAAGATATATGCTGTCTTATATAGGCAAGGATGAAAGCGAAATCACATTGGTGGATTTGCTTGGTTGGGTTAACCATATGAAGGAGAACGATAACTCCACAGCTACGATAGCAAGAAGGGTTGGTAGTGCAAAGAGATATTTTGAGTTCCTTTCCGATATGGATTTGATTGAAACGAACCCAGCCAAGAAACTCAAGGCACCAAGGATTGTTAATAAAGTAGAGCCTCCTTTAACCTCAGAAGATGTAAACAACATCATAGCAAGCGCTACCAACCCACGGGATAAGGCTATTGTGGCTATGCTTGCATCGACTGGTATGAGAATTTCTGAGCTTATCAATATCACATTAAGTGATTTTGAAGGAAATGATATTCATATCGTTGGTAAGGGGAGCAAGCGTAGAGTAGTACATATTAACGATAAGACTATGGGATATATTAAGGCGTATATGGTTGTGAGAAAGGATGGTGTAGACAACCTTTTCGTAAGCAATCAGCACACCAAAATGAATCCAGATAGTGTAAATAAAACGCTAAAGAAGTTAGCTAATAAAGCTGGCATTGACAAGAATGTACACAACCACTCACTAAGACATCTGTGGGCAACTTGTATGCTTGATAACAATGTGCCACTTGAGAGAATCCAGCTTTGTATGGGGCATAGTGATATTAGCGTAACAACAAGATATGCCAAGATTAGAAATGAACGTGAAGTGGTGAGAGAGACTATGGAGATTGAGGTATTTTAATGAAAGATAAATATATAGTATTAATCGTGGGTGAGTCGGGTAGTGGTAAGTCCACAATCTGCGATGAACTTACCAAAAGATACGGTTTGAAGCAAGTAAAATCGTACACTACCCGCCCACGTCGAAGCGGAAATGAAGATGGGCATACGTTCATAAGCGACGAAGAATTTAAGGAATTAGAAGGCATCTGTGCGTATACATATTTCGACAGACATCATTATTGTGCTACAAGAGAGCAGATAGATAATTCTGATTTATACATTATAGACCCTTATGGGGTTAGATATTTTATGGAAAAATATAATGGACGTAAGATACCTATGGTGGTGTATGTTCATGCTGATAAGCGTACTCGTCGCAAACGTATGGCAAAGCGTGGCGACAAAGAATATAAGATTAGACAGCGAGTGGAAAATGATGAGTCAGCTTTTGCAAATGTAGACGAATACGCAATGCATCAATATAATAATATCGAGGAAGGAGATGTGGAAAAGATAGCAACGGATATATATAGAAAGTTCTTTCGAGATGGGTTGGGTGGTGAGAATGGATAATATGTTATTTGAACTTGATAATACGGTATTTGAACTTGACAAAGAAAAGTATAATGAATTACGAAGATTATGCGAGCAGTTAGGGCGCTTCATTGAAGATAATTTTCCTCAATGCACAAGCGTCGTAGTAGACGCAGATAAGTTTGTAGTTAAAGAAGATGTGATGGATGGTTATTTTGAATTAAAAATATAAAAAAAGGAGTAAGAGAAATTGGCTACAGCAGTATTAATTATGGGCGAAAGTGGAAGTGGTAAATCTGCATCACTCAGGAACTTTGCGCCAAACGAAATTAGTGTATTTAATGTTACAAGTAAACCGCTACCTTTTAAGCAGGGGAAAACAAAGCTACCAAAGATTGACAATGCAACCTATGCTGACATTGCCAATGCACTTGCTAACCCAAATAAGAGGGCATATGTGATTGACGATGCTGGGTATCTGCTTTCATTTGAGATGTTCAAGAGAGCAAATGAAACAGGGTATAGCAAGTTTACAGATATGGCAAAGAACTTCTTTGATATGCTGGATTTTATCAATACGAAACTGCCTAATGATATCATTGTATACATTACTATGCACACGGAAGATGATTCTGAAATGCATAAAACAAAGGCTAAGACTATTGGTAAGATGATTGACCAGAATTTAAATCTTGAGGGCTTGTTCACCATCGTCCTTAGAGCAATGCAGACAGAAGATGGATACAAATTTATCACAAGAGATGATAGAGTATCCACAGCAAAATCACCAATGGGTATGTTTGAAAGCGATAAAATTGATAACGACCTTAAAGAAGTGGATAGGATTATTAGAGAATATTACGATATGAAGCCACTCGTAGACAATAAACCAACAACAACAAAGAAAACAGAAACAAAAGGAGAATAAAACAATATGAAGAAACTTAATCTCGATAACGTACAGGAATTTACAAGATTTAAGAACCCAGTAGGGGGTTTTATTTGCGAAATCAAGACTGTAGAAGATGTGCCAGACAAGGAATATCTTAGAATAGGATATGATATTGCGGAAGCGCTTAATGACGAACAGAGAGAGTTCGTTGGTATGTATGAAAAGCGTAAGAAGGAGCGTGACTTCGACTACCCAACAACAGTAGTAAGCTACAAGGAAAACTCACTCCCATTCTTTAAGGGCTTTGTAACAGCACTTGAAAACTCCAATAAGGGATACAAGTGGGATAACGATGAAACAAAGTTCATTGGCAAGCTTATTGGATTTGTCATTGGCGAAGAAGAATATGAAGGCAAAGATAAGAGTGGTGCGCCAAAGGTTAAGGTAAGAACCTATGTTGCAGAAAGACATAGCGTCGATGCAATTAAGAGTGGCGACTTCGAGGTTCCAGAATTTAAGAAGCTGGCACATGGGGTTACAGAGCGTACCCCAAATCCATTTGCTAATAATGGTTCAGCCCCAGTAGAAAGAAATCCATTTGATAATGCGGAAGAACCATCTGAACCAGAAGGATTTGCGGCAATAGACGATGATGATTGCCCATTCTAAGGTATAGAATATGCGTATAATTGACACGATTGAGTCAGCATCAGAAGTATGTTGCAACAAAATTAGTGGTTGCGGTGTACTATCGGAGTTGAATATTGACATAATCGATAAAGGCGACAGTGCGACAATTAAATATAAAGGCGTTATTGATGTAAATAATGCCTTTATAAAATTCTATGGTAGTGTAAGTAGTGGGGCTAATATGTTTACATCTGTTGCACGTAAGCTTTCCGATGTTACAAGTGAACTTGAGGTATTATGCAACAATGGTGAGATAATTGAAACAAGGCATAATGATGTCGCTTCTGTCATATATTTTGAAGGCGAGTTAATGTCAAGTGATAGTATACGATTAACATATTTTAATAACGAAGTTATACAACCATATGATATGGAAATTATAAGCGATGTCATTGGCATTGTTGATGAGGTGGATAAACTCAATGATAATATTAGGTTATTTATTATCAACAACAATTATCATCGTATGATTGAGATTGAAGGTGCGGCTACTATAAATTTAGACGATGTTCATAATGGCGATATAGTTCGATGCCACTTTGATATATTTGGATATCAAGACATATGCCCACCAATACAATGCGTACATTGTTGGACACTTGATGGCATTCGCATTGAACAAGATGTTATCGAACAGGCAAAGAAGGAACATGATATTTATATCAAATCACTATCAAAATGAGTAAGGTTAAATGCAGATATTGTAAGAAAAGTATAGATAAAGAGAGTGCCTTTTCGCCAAGAGAGAAGCTATACTTCTGCGACCAAGAATGTTATAAGGAGTGGCAAAAGAGTGACGATGGGCAACTTGATGCTTTATTGGATTATGTGTGGGGATTATACAGCCCAAGCAAGCAGACATCATCAACCTACATCATGATAAAAAAGCAAGCAGAGCATTATCATAATGTTGAAGGTTTCAAATATCAAGGAATGTTTCTGGCGGTTCGGTACTATGTAGAAATCTTGGAACGATTATGGCACGATGATTATGGGCTTGGGCAAGTATTGCCAACTTACTATATAACACTACAGAATATGTATGAAGAGCAACGTGCGCTAAAATCTAAATTAAACAATATAGAAAAAACAAAAGAGAGAATAGTGCAAGGCAAACAGTATGCAACGAGAAGAAAGGAGTTGAGTTTAGATTGACAAAGAAGAAAAAGAAAACAGAATTTCAGATGCATAAGAGCAGAATGGATAAACTTGAACATAAACTAAAGGTGGCAGAAGAAGCAAGGAAACGGAAGAAGAGAGGCGGCAAGGATGAGTAAACTCACTACTTATACTTTTGGGGAAGCAATCGAAGCGGTTAAAAAGGGTGCTAAAATTTCTCGACTTGGTTGGAATGGAAAAGAGCAGTGGGTAGAGATGGGCAAATGTTTTAGTTATGCAAATACCAAAGGCGAACTTGTAAACGCTACACACGAAGATATTATGGATAGAGCATTAGTCTTTGTTGGGACAAGGGGGATTCAAGTAGGCTGGCTTGCAAGTCAGGCTGATATGCT
>NFZC01002472.1_pt1 | contig 95511 bp, 122 predicted proteins | sample 1095391 | NCBI WGS metagenome assembly NFZC01 (sample SAMN03609890, study PRJNA323583) | gut metagenome | isolation source: feces | host: Rattus norvegicus | place: Denmark: Riget | collected 2013
ATTCAAGAATATTAACCTGTGCGCCCTCTTGGATACCAGCAAGTTTAGCTTGGTCTTCAGCGGTGTAATCCTTGGTGGATAGCCCCTTGCCAGGTTCAACATTTACCTTGCCTTGTAGGGCTTCAGCCAGACCAGTAACTTGGCCTTGGTTAATAGCAACAACCTTTAGAACACCTTGAGGGTCAACAGCCAGCTCATCACCAACATCCTTGATTTCCTTCATGCCTTCCAACTTGGTAATCAGGGTGTTTTGGATTAGGCTGGAGCCTTCAACCTTGTCAACCTTCATATCAAGGCCAGTAGTCACTTCGGTCTTAGTTGCGTATTCAGCTGCAATTTGTTCCGTGGTGGAATATGCACTTAGGTCATAAAATCCAGACAGAACATCCCACTTGTAAACATCCTTGCCTTCTTCAATGCAAACAACATTAGTACCAGCAGAATATTTCTTGCCAATTTCACCAGCCACAAATTTATCGCTTGCGGTAAATTCATTGGTTACATTGTATACCTTGCCAAGTTCGGTTTTAGCAGGTTCGGGTAGATTCTCGAAAGCAATAGAACCAGCGGGCTTGTAGGTTGCGCTGATAGCAGTAGCAATCTTCTCGTCCGTTTCTTCCTTGGTGTATACAGCGGTCTTATCAGCCTTATCGTTTCTTAGTCCAGCAACATCCGTTTCAAGTTGGCTAATCTGTTGGGTGTGCTGACCTACGGTTGTACTTAGACCCTCAACCGTGGAAGTGTCGGGGGCAAACCATTCAATCTCGCCTTGTGCATTTTTGCGAGGTTGCATATTGGTGGTTGCATCAGCAAAGCCCTTGATAGCAATTTGATGGTCTTGATTGATTTCAATAGACTTGCCATCACCAACGGGTACAGTGCCAACAGGCTTTAGGGACTTGTCGGGCTGAATGACATATAGGGTTGCTTCTTGATTTTCAACAACAACAATGTTTTGACCAAAGAAATAAGTACCAGTAGAACTACCTACCTCAACAGCGCCTTGGGCAGCTTCTTGGGCTTCAGCAAGGGAAGTAAATAGGTAGCGAGAGTCCAGGGGGAAGGCTGTTTGTGGGTTGAAAGCAACCGCAAAGTTTAGTTTACCAAATTCTGCCATATTATATTACCTCCCTTAAATAGTTACCTTGTAGGTATTTTGCTTATCATTGGGCTTGGCATAATCCGTGTAATATACACGATAGTCAATACCAGCATGATTGTTTGCACCAAGAACGCTAACGGTAACGGACTTAAATGCAGACTTGATTTCTGCATTTAGGCCGTTCACATCTAATACGCTATTGACCTCACGGATGGTTGCAGGATAAGCAAATACGACACGCATAGCGCCAACAGGGATAGATACATTCAGTACAGTGCCAGCAGTCACAGCCTTGTTGGTCTTGGATAGGGTACGGATATTTGCGGAAGTCAATTCCTCGACGTCAGTAAAAGTGCCATAGAAGCTATTACGATAGCCAGTGATAGTACCCTTAGTTGCTTGCTTGCTACCAGCCTTAATTTGACCAGCAGGATAGTCAGAACCCAATGCGGTCTTGGGCATAGCACCAGCATCATAAGTTGCAACAGCGGTAATGCTGTAAGAAGTGCCATCCTCAACAGTTAGCTGGGGGAATGTGCCAGAAGCGGTATCCAAAGTGGTAACTTGACCAGCGTTATCCTTTACACTCCAAGTATTGGCAACAACGCCAGTAGCAGGACCAAATTGATAGCTACCAGCAGATAGGGTTGCATTATATTTGGGGGTGACTTGAGTACCAACCTCATATGCCTTGAAATCGCCAGAAGCAATAGACACAGCGGGCTGCGTTACAGAAGGATTCTGGTCTTCAGCGTAAGCATCCAATAGGGTTGCCAGTAGGCTCTTGTTGTTGGAAGGCACAGTCACCTTGCCACCAGCAGGAGTGTATTTGCCAAATTTTTCAGTAAAAATCATGTCTTGGCTAAACATGACATTCTTTGCATCAACAGTAAAATCTGCACCAGGGCCAGAGTAGGGTAGGTCGCCCCAGGTCGTAGTGCCGTCACCAATCTTGAATCTACCCTTGTCAGGGCCGTCATTGGTGATGCACATTTCACCAGCTAGAGGGATTAGCGTATCTTTAACTTGCTCCCAATTTGCTTGGGTGTCGTTCCGTAGCTGGATTCTTGTTTTTAGCGTGATATCAGCCATATAAAATTTCCTCCTTATTTTGTACCAAAGGCATCTCCGCCATTGATACCATCAATATCAAGAGTGCCTCCAGATTGAATTTGTTCATAAATCTCTACACAATCATTGTAAATTTGTTTAATTCCTTCTTCAAATTGATAAAATTCAGAAGGAATGGAACAATATGCGCTGGCTGGGTCAAGGCTTTCTTCAACCCAAATATCGAATTTTTCTGTATGGAATACTTCAGTATCCTTCATACAAACAAATTGCAATGTATATCTACCACCATAAGGCATCATATCCCTTGTCAAATCAACATAAATTTTATTTTTATCAACGCTATCTCGATTTAAGTTGATAATGTTGTATTTTTTGGGTATGTGCATATATACTTTGAGTTGATACTCCCAAGAATCATCCTTATCAGTAGTTGCTTCAAATCTATTGACAAGATTATTCAAAGCAAATCCAATAATTTTATCCCCCACAACTTGAACTTTGGTTCCTGTGATTGTAATTTCCATATTCACTTTCACCTCGATTCATATTAATTAGGACTTGGGATGGTTCTTTTCCAGTTTATTAATTCGTGCCGTCAGCAATTCAATATCATGCTTTAGGCCGCTTTCGGATTTATCAATTACATCTTCGACAAATTTTCTTGTTGCAGCATGATTATTGCCAATAGGTTCGCCAACATTAACAGGGACATAAGTATCAATGGTATCAGGCGTGATTTGGGCAACCTTGTCTGCCAATCTATCTACCTTAGATTCAATATTGGCTTCAGTAGTATCAACATATGCCTTCTCAAAGGAATTTTCATCAACGCTGAACCCTCCACATGGGATTTTGTTCGACATTGCATATCACTTCCTTTCAAAAATTTTATTAAATTTAATCTTTAACTTCAGTGGCGCTCAAATTACCAGCGTCATCGACGGTAATCTTGAATTGCTTTGCGGATTCACTGGACTTCAGGATAATGAAATCTGCGCCAGTAGTAGGCACATTGGCAGTCACGGTTAGAGCGGGCTGGCCCGTTTCAGCATCCTTCTTAAATTCAAATACAGTAGAGTCAAACAGGAATCCACCACAAGGGATTTTTTCATTTACAGTAGCCATATTATTTTCTCCTTTCAAAAAATCAATATTTATTTACCAACACCGAGGATGGCCTTTAGTTTGCCAAGGGCATCCATGACATAGCGAATCGTAGCCGTTAGGAAAGCGCCAACAATCACCAATGCGTCAATGGTTTCCATTGTCTCTGCTCCAATCTCAATGCCAATGCAAGTTGCATATGCAGGAATCACGCTGACAACCATAGACAGCACGGCAATACTTAGGCCCAACACAACAAATTTCAGGCAACTTTGGGCAGTTAGCTTCCAATCAAAATCGTAGCCCTCAAGCCGTACATTCTTCCATGCACCAAGACCCATATTGCTTAGATAGGCTGCCAGAAACAGCAAGCCACCAAAACCAATCTTTTCCAAGTTCATTGCAATCAACATTACAATATCTTCCATATATATCTCCTTATCTTGTCCAAGATACTTGAACTTTCAAATCAACACTTGGCACTGTTTCGGTACAAGTAAACCGTACTTGACCTTCCAAAGATTCAATGCCATATCTACTATCCAACAAACTATACGCCTCGTCTTGGGCTTTCATCGTGGCAGCATCACCCTCAAGCACCTTGACGCAAATTGGCCTATCGTTTGAATTTATTTCAGCCAAAGGCAAAGTTTGTTTTTTATTTGACCAACCAGAAGCAGAAAGCGTAAGTACATAAGGCCCATAAACTTCACCAATATTCCAATCTTCCACTTGGGATTTTGTTGTTGTAGGGTATAGCGGAACCTGTGTGCCGTTATTTGAATTGAATGTAAATGTAAATCCTTTATTGATAGGCATTATCCAGCTAGCCCCTTTTCTTCAAATAATAGTTTAACTTTGATTTCGCCTGTGGGCCAAGAATATAATCTTGTTATGGTCAATTGATTTTCCATAACGGCAAATTGCGTAATTGTTCCATAATCTTTCTCGGCCTGTTCGCCAGTCGATAGCAACATCATATACACAGGCGCATCAACTTGTCTTGCGGTTGTTGTAATAGCGATATTTTGAATATTTTGCCCTTCGGCAACAGCGGGAATGTTTACTTCAATTTCGCTATACTTCAATACATTTTCTGTTCCTTTGATTCCAGCCATTCCAGTGCGGGGGAACAAATCAGTGTATTCTCCACCCGCATTTACAGATAATCTAAAATCAATAGCCAATTTGTTCCCTCCTTATTGGATGCTTATTACAATAGGTAAATCAAAATCTATTGTTGCAGAAGTGGGCTTTGCCAAAACCAAATCATTTGCATTTACCGTCAATTTCAATTGATTATACAATTTTGTTTGCCCTGAATCATAAGGCAATGACGGATATATAAATGCCGTTGTCTTCTTATCTAAGCCCCTGTATGGATAGGTAAATTGGTCATTCACCCAGTCTGTGGGCTTGATAGTAACCTCGATATTCTCAACCATATTGGCGTATTGTTCATAGCCATCAATCAATGTAAATACGGTATTTGGATACATCTCTTCCCATTGTTTTGTAGCGACAACATATCTAAAAAATTCGCCATAGATAGGTTCAGCCGTAGTAGCAACCAATGGGTCGGATTTTGTCTTGAACCATATGGTGTTTTGTGCTAAGATGGTTGGGGGATTCATGCCAATGTTTATCTCGCCCTTGGCAACCAAGATGAACAGCATCCATGCCGTTTCATCCGTTTCTGGGTTGGCCCCAGCATTATCTTTCAGCGCAACATAAATATTTTGGTTATATACAACAAGGTCATTGGTTTTATATTGGGCACTTGCTGTCCATCCATATTTCATGTTAACATCAATACCATATGCGCCCTCTTCACCACGCAAGCCAAGATATAGCCAATATTGTTCATCAGTAGGTAATGTGCCAATGGGCGGTTCTTTCAGGCAAAGATAAATTTCTTGATTATACACCACATATGAATATGGGTAATATTGAATTGAATTTTGCCATAGCCCCATTCGTTTCATGTTCTTGATTAGCGTATTGAATGTATGGGCCAAGTCCGAAAGGAACACGGGCACACCATCAATATATCGCTTCTCCAAATCAACAATGCCAGCGGATATTTTGTTTATGGCCTCGGCCACATATGCCTTACCTTGCAATTTTTGGGCGTTGGTTGTTAGCAAATCCAAAGCATCTGCATATCTGCCGATTTTCATATATTGCTTAAATTGCTTGCGGATTGATGCATCTGGAATTTGAATATCTTGATATCTATATGTTGATATTGTGTTTGGATTGGGCATTTACTCACTCCTTTCTTTTTAATTTTTATAAAAATTTTATTTAGTTTTTATGTTGTTGGGTTAAACACAGAAGCCGAAGCAAACGCCACGAGCACTAACGCTTTCTGCATGATGCGCTTCGCCGTTTTCAATTACAATGCAAAAGTCTGTAAAACTTTCAAGAACTGGAGAACGCTCCCACCATCTACCCTCCGTCCCTGTACCATTCGCGGTACGCTTTATACGGTTGCCAGTATTTGTAAAATACGAATATTGAGAACCTTCTCCAGCCAAAGAAAAAATAATCGAGCCAAAAACTTCAATTTCAGAAAACAGAAACAACTTTACAACTTCGGTGCCTATTACATTGTTCTTGCTACCAACTGAAGTTTTCTTAATTATATTTTTCAATACCGCTCGCAAGTCTGAAGGCATCTTCTCCCTTGCAACAACTTCAAGGAAAGAAAATACACTGGTGTCTGGATATCCACCCGCATTACTTTCATGGCCGTTCAATTGGATTAAGTTTTTCATCAATTCTTTTAATCCAAATGTAATGCCAGCCTTTCCACCACTCTCCAAATCATCGTGATTAAACCCCATAATTGCAACAGTCAAAGTTTCACCATCGACAACAATATCCTTGGTATCTCCAACATTCCATATCGAAGATGCTTGTCCAGAAGTTGAAGCTTCGTTGATTCGCGTCCAACTATTCTCTGCCAACACAGGATTGAAAGCCTTAATCGTAATACCCTGCTTAACCGTCCAAGTTTGCCCAAATGCCGTATAGCTGATAGTGATTTCGGTATCGTTTGCAGTCAGTGGCGTGGTAGGTGCATATGTCCATCCATCAATTTGCATCTTGCTACCATCCGCAAATACGGCGCTAATCTTCATCCCTGCTGGATTGAATCTTTCGCCTTGTAAATATTGGGTTTCACTGGGGGGGGCAGATACTTCAATGCCAGTCATGGTGACGGCCTTCCGTGTGCCATTGATTAGATTACCCATAGCATCAAACGCCTGAAATCCTTCAAGAATATCCTCTGGTCTTGCAGGATTATCCAAAGCGGTTAGATAATAATATTTTGTTAGATTGTTACTTGTGTTCAACCACAAAGCACCTACCTTTTGATTTTGTGGGGGCGTATCTTGAATTGGATAGGTCGTTGCTTCAAGCGACAGCACTTGCTTCCAATATTGGGCAACAGACGGATCTTCAGAAGGTGTTACGCCTTGAGAAGTTTGCAATGCCATCCACAATGCGCCATCATGGGTAACTACGTCGTTGGCCCCATATTGGATTGTTGCACCCCATTTTTGTCTATAAGCCAAACCTTTGCCAGATACGCCTTGCTGGCCTTGGATTGTCAATAGTCGCCAATATCTTGTGTCCGTAGGTAATGTACCAACAGGGGGCACAGCAGTAGTGACATATAGCAATGTAATGCCAGATACGGTATATGTTACAAAATTGTTAATTTGATAAGATTGTCCAGCAGACCATGCGCCTTTATAACTAAATTGATTGATAACATTCAGCCATTCGGCTTGCTTCTCTTCAACATGGGGCCAGATATCGGTTTTGAAAAATCTTTCAACAGCTAACATGGCTTGCGTCAATTTGTTCAAGTCTGTAGCCTTGATAATTTTTTGTGTAGCGGAAGGAATTTGCCCCAAAATTTGATTCGCCAAGGTTGTGTTCCCTGCGTTCATAGCATCCATGTATTGCTGAATCAATGGGCCATCAGATGCTACAATATCCAAGTAGGTAAGAAAATCGTCAAGGGTTTCAGGAAACGCCGTCAGCGAAAGGTCTGGATATTTTGCGCTCAATTGCTTTCAACTCCTTTGCTTTCTGGATAAAATTTCATTAGATTCACGGTCATATTATCACTTGGCGCAAGGCCAAAATTTATTGATTTGATTAAATATTGTCCTGTCTTGTTGTTTCTGCAAGATGTGTATTCGCAAAGCAAATTTACATCCATCCAATATACAGGAACACAAGATAATTGAATTGTATCGTTCATATTGGTATGCAGATACAACTCTCTTTCGGCCCGTTGTCTTGCAAGGTCATCACTGAAAATATTTTCGTATTCGCCACCAAACAAAGGCAACCTGATTCGACCAACAGTGCCCCCAACATAAAATGGGCTATCCTTGTTGGTATCTTCGACAAAGCCATAAGATTGCAAATGTCCAAGCCAGTTCCAAAATTTTTCTCTATATTGAACGCAAAAATATATATCGCCCTTTTCGGCTTCAATCTTTGCGCTTGTTTTGCCATCGTCCAAGGTCACAGGCAATGAGGCCAAACTATTGATTTTCAAGTTCATGTTTGTGTAGCCAGGGTTATCCTTTAGCACAAAGCCATATATCATATCCTTGGTATATTCTTTCACAGTCTCTGAAGTCAAGTTGATTGTGTTGCCAGATACTTTGGCCTCAGTAGCGAATGAAGCAGGGTCATGCGTCTTGCCATAAACTTCAATGCTGTTCTTGACATTTTGAAAATCAACATCCATGTCTTCAGATACGACAATATTCGTCCACAATGTATCGTCAATCAACACAGGGTCATCAACGCCTGTTGGAATCTTCTTGTAAAAGAAAGTCCCATTGATATCAAAGAACATTTCATAGCTTGGGTAAATATTTTTTAAGCCAGCAAGCAAATCATAGATTGTAGACCCTTGCCCAAATTCAAGGTCAACAGGTATCGTGCTTGGCTCTGGGGCTTCCTCAACAACATATTTTGTAAAACCACCCAAAGCCAATGTATCAATGATTGCCTTACGAATATTCTCGCCAGCTTTTAATATGGTGGGGATTCCCTTTAGGTATCCATTTCTAACGCCAGACAATTTTGCCATCAAGTCAAGCAAACTCAAGGTCAAGGTATTTGTTGAAGAATCGAATCTATAAGATGGCGCATCAATAATGTAGATACCACAATTCGTCCATTCGACTTCGCCAGTGTTCATATCAACCGTACCAATCCATACCTTGATATATTTGTCAAGCCAAATTTTGCCACCAACCTCAACCTCAAAGCTACTGTCCTTGACCACCAAAGCTACGCTACCCGTCCTACGGATATCGGAATTTGCGTCAATGCTAAAGCTTCCCGATACACAAACGCCTTCCAAAGAATCAACGGTTTGGTATTGATAATTTAACAATTCAAGGCGAATCAATCTGCTTTGGATATTTTGTGAAGCAACCCTAAACTGGCCTTCTGTAATATTCAAGTTCGGCATGATTGTTTATCCTTTCTCATCAATAACACCATTTGTATATAGGTCGTTTTGGCTTTCAGCGTCACCAATTTGTACCCAATTGAACTGAACCTGTGGAATCTTTAGGCCAGAGCCAGTCTTGTAAGATACTTGAACATTATCTGTAACCATGCACAGCCATGTGTTGCCAGCCCAGTCCTTGAGCAATTTGGCCCGTTTGTTCGTCAAGAAATCTTTTATGATGGTCTTCTTTTCAACAATAGCCAACGAATCAACTTTGCCAGTTTCTTCGTAATCATCGTTCAAGATTGTTGCTGACACAGAGCCACTTTCATAGCTCAATAAGCCATTGGCAATAATCACAGGATATTTTTTGCCCAAGGGCTCGAATGTGCCAATCTGCTGGTTTCTTGAATTTGTTCCATATTCTACATTGTACAAGAATTTGAAAGTTTGTTCAGCATCACCAATGAACACGCCATTGAATACAGAATGTACGCTATTGATTAAATAGTTACCCTCGATATCGTTGATAACAGGAACCAAAGCATATTCATAATCTACGCCATAGCTATTTAGAAAATCATTAAATACAAAATTTAAGTCTTCAACTTTGCTAACTGGGATGGTCTTCAAGGTAAGCCAATCGAAGCTACCTTTGACCCTGCGCTTAATCTTTACAGCACTGATGGAGTTAATCAAGAAGTCCACATTACCCGCATTGATGTTGTTATCAAAGTCTGCATCAAGGATTGTATCATAATCCCATTCAGATGGGATGGTCGTGCTATATGGTAGCTTGGTGTTCTTGGTTACATTAACATGGTCAAAGATTGCATTGCTAATGGTCGTGGTCTTGATATTATCAACCACGGATGGCGCGGAATCCAAAGCATCTATATCTGCAAAAAAATTATATCCTACAAATTGAAACATTCTCGCGCCCCCTTAAACTTTTGCAAGTTGCAATTTGTATAGATTATTTTCCCTTGTCAGCCATACATTATAATATTCTGTATCGGCTAAAGTTGGAATGAAATTGCTATATATATAATATTCAAGCCCATCAACAGATTTTACATAAATTTCAACATAAGATTCAATATCTTGGCTATTGACATTTTCATAACCTTGCATATAATTTAATGTAATGGTCTGCCCTTGGGCATTGCTAAATTTTAAAATTTGACTATTTGCATTTGGGTTTCTGAACCATAACCTTGTTAAAAAATCACCCGTGATGCTGTAACCTTCATGCCATTCAACCCAAGAATCTGGATTTGTCAAATCGACTTCTTTGCCATCAATATATTCAGGCGGTGATGGGTTAGATTCACCCTCAATCAAAATGATGTTGGATTTTAGGGTAATGTAACCTTCATCACAATTGTTCTTTAGTTCAATCAAAGTAAACAAGTCAGGCCGTGAATACTTGACCGTAATTTGAACTTGGCCTGTCGTGACAACAGCGCCATTGATGGTTGAAGCGATAATTTCAATGTAATATGTTGTGTTATCTTCAAAACCAGCAAATAAATAATTTCCTGTATATGGCGGTACACCATTAACAACATAAGATTCTTCAGATGTAGAAATCAATGAATGGAAAGCGTTATACAAATTGACCACATAGCTATTCAATGCTTCGCCCTCTTTTTGTTTATAGGTGAAAGCAAAATCAAATGTCGAATTGGTAATCAAATTGTTTGCTGGCAGATTAGAGAATTCAATTATTGGCGTTGTATAGCACCAGAACTGAATGGGAACAGATGCAGAAGATTCTTCACCTTCAGCATTGAACACCGTGATTGTTGCATTGTAATATGTACCATTGGTTAATTTATTAGCTGCAAGGATATGTTCATATTTGAAAGTTTCTTGTCTTTCATCATATACAATAGCATTGCCTTCTTGTGTTCTGATGGTTAATTTATTGGCAACAATTTGTGAAGTGCTTGATTGAATTGAAAAAGTAAATATATGCTGTTGGGCTGCGTCAAAACTTGATGTTCCGATAAGCGTAGGTTTTGTTATACTCAATTTAGCACCTCCTTATTAAATAAAAAACGCCACAGACATATTGCCTTGTGGGATGATAACCTTGACCATTTTTCCAGTGGCGGGCGCAACATTGCCATATGGCTTCAAATCATGGGATTCGCCATTGAATTTAATTGTCCATTTGCCATTTGATGCTTGGGCCGTAATAATGCCGTCATAACATTTGGTCGTATGCTTGGCAAATTCTTCAAGAAGATATGCAATTCCCTTTAACATTTCTTCAACTGCGCCTTTGTATCTATTCTGCATAACTTCCTCCTTTATTATAAAAAGGGGCTGAAACCAGCCCCTTAAAATTAAATATTAGCAAATTGTAAAACTTCTCTACCAAAGCTATGATATAGGTAATTGGCAAAATCTTCCCCATCAGTAACATTGGGCAGATTGGGATTGAAGTTTTGGATGACGATGCTTGTGCCCTTGGCAAATCCGCTTAGGCCACCCAAGACACTGCCCATAAGTTCAATAGGCGTGGTTTCACCCCAAGACCATAGATTCTTTGTAACATTGGCTGGGATAATTCCATCACCTTGGTTAAGCACACGAAGCTCTGCACCACGCTCACCAACCAAGGACATACCGCCATGGGCCGATGTTGTACCGTTTGCATACTTGAAGCTACCGCCAGCTGTATGGACGATTGTGCCTTTGGGAATTTCCGTGACACGATTGCCGTTTTCATACTTGACGCTTGTGGTTTGACCATTGGGCAAGGTTGCAGATACGCTACCAGTGAATCCCTTGGAACCACCGCCACCGCCTTGCTGTACCTTGCCACCACCGCCAGAAACAGCGCCAGAAATGTTGCCTAATGCTCCAGCCAAACCGCTACCAAGATTACCCAAACCTCCTGAAACAACGTCCATACTTTGAGCTTGCTCAAGTTGCTTCATTATTTCAAGATATTCATTGATATATTCTTGCAATGCCTTCAGGCGCTTTTCCCAATTTTCGCCTTCAAGCTTTGTGCCAAGAACCTGCTCGGCAATCAAGCGGTCTTGTTCTTTTTGGTACTTGTCTACAACGGAAGACCATTCTTCTTTGTATTTTTCCCAATACTCGATTTGCTTATCGATGCTTGCAAGTTCCCTATCACGAAGTTCCTCAAGATTTTCGACTTCTTTCTTTAGGGCTTGCTCCCTTTGAATCTTTTCAAGATTGGATTGGGCCTCAGATACGGCGTCAGCATCTTGCAAATATTGGAATTTGCCGTCCTTGTAGACCATAACTTTGGATTGTTTGGCCCGCTCAAGAGCATCAAGGGCTTCTTCCAATTCAATCTGGTTTTCCAGTTCATTATTAGTCTTCTGGAGGGCTTCAATTTGTGCGTCATACTTGTCACGAATTGCTTCCTTTTGTTCGTTGAGGGCATCAATCTCATCTTGTGCCTTGGATGCAACATAACTAAAGGCGATTTCATAATCGCTCTTTTGACGCTCTAAAGAAGCTTTGACTGCTTCAGCATGACGCTTTAGTGCACTTTCCCTTTGGCTCAGATAATATTCGTAATCAATCAGGCCATCTTTATACCATTGCTCTTGCCACTTAACTACACGCTCCCAAGCCGCAATTTCATTGTCAGCACCCCAATCGCCCTTTTCATTTCGTTCATTGATGTAATCTTCAGAAATTTGTAGGCGCTTGTCAAATGCTTCCCTTTGCTTTTCGGTAATCTGGTCTTCAAGCTTTTCAATACTATCAGCAAGTTCCCACCATTGTTCTTGTGCATCCCTAACATATTCGGAATCCTCGGACAAACCTTGAGCACGATACCAATCAGCTTGCCTATGGATTCCATCTTGATAAGCTTTGTATAGCTTGATTAAATCTTGCTCACTTGCACCTTGTTTTTGTTTTAAGAAAATGTTATGCTCAAGAATAGCGTTTTGCTCTTTGAATAAATCGCTTTGCTTCTTGATGGGGTCATCTGCTTTGGTTCTGGAACCTGTGGTGGATGTAGTACCTGTATCGTAGCTTGTCGTGCCAGGACTATCTACCCAAGATTTTTTGCCAGACTTTAGCTTGTTGATAGTTGCACTTGCGGAAAGAATGGCATCGTTGTTCGCACGAATTTCTTCGACAAGTTTTGCTCTTTCCTCGCTGCCAAAAGACAAGCCACTAGCTTGTTGTAGCAACAAATTATTCGCTTCGCTAGTTGCATCAATAATAGCGCCCAAGGCTTCTATCATGTTATCAACCATAGATTGCGCGTACTTGTCACCAGCAATAGCGGCATTATTCAAAGCATCAACCTGTAAAGTGAACATACCATTTGCGCTATTTACATATTTGGTAAGTTCAGTTTCAGTAATGCCAAGTTCTGCGGCTTTCCGCTTTAGAATCTCGAACTGGGCCGAGTTCATAGAAGCCCCGCCAGAAGCCATCAATAGAACATCATTTACATCATATAATGTTCCAGATATTTCCTTGAAAGAATTTTCAACATCATCGTTACTGTCTACCAGCTTTTGCTGCCATTCTTCAAGTTCTTGACCACCTTCAGCCGCTTCCCTATACCCGTTGCCAAGTTCGGTTAGCTTATCATGAAGGTCTAAAACTTCAGCGGCCTCATCAGCCGTTAATTGTTTCCCACTTTTTGCTTTCTCAATCAATTCATTATATCGTCCAGACATAATGCCAGCCGAGTCAGCGGCGCTTTCATATTGGTCGCCAGTCTTCTGAATAATCAGGCCCGTTTCCTCTAAAGTATCAGCCTGTTCATAGAGAGCTGGATTGGTTTTCTTTATAGCCTTTAGCAGTTCTTCTTCGCTTTCGGCCATTCCAACCAATGTATTAATATCCGAATAGGCATATATAGTTTGATTTTTCTCCACTCTATATTTGTCATCAGACATTAACGATTTATATTGCGATTTGGCTCTTTTCTTTTCCCAATGCTCAATGTTATCTTTCAAAGCTTGATTTTCTTGCTCAAGGGCTTCTTTTTCAGCTTGAATTTCCGTAGTACGGGCATTATAAGGAATAGAATTAATCTTTCTTAGCTTTTCTTCATTTTCAGCTAATTTTAGATTTTGCTCGCCAATTTTTTCATTGATTTCTTCAATGCTTGGATTTGCTTCATCATAGGCCCTCTTTAAGCTAATCAACAAAGCAACCAATCCAGCAACGCCAACCGCCACAGGCAAGGGCATTGCCAATAGCGTTTTGAATTTGTTTAGGGCGGGGATTGCTTTAGTTGCAGCTTGGCCTGCGCCTATCGCAGCTTTCTTCCATTGGTCAATCGCCACTTGACCAATTTTCATTGCGTTGATTAAGCTACTACCTCCCCACAATACACCAGTCAATAGACCAATTTGTGAAACGATAGTGCCGAAGGGCGTATTGCCCAATTTCAAGAACGCATTGGCTAAATCCAATATGCCCTTGATTAAATCTGAATCAATTACATTGTTTGCAAATTCTTGGAAAGTGCTTTTTAATTGTTGAGTTTTCTTTGTATTAATCCCAAGGTCGTTAATCTTGGGCCAAAAATTCTTTTATTTATTGCCATGGTCAATAGTGCCCCAACGATTGTCATAATCATCTTGGCATTGAATATCACGCTTTACTTTATCTTGACCTTCCTTGGTGGACATTTCTTCTTTAGCAATTGTCCATGGGCCTTGTAACATTGCACCAAAGATAAGGCCAGCACAAAATCCAATTACAGGGTCGTTGATGCTAAAACCAAGCATCGTGCCAAAAATTGTGACTACTAAAAGAATCATTATATATTCCTCCTTTGTTGTGAACAAAGTATAGCATAAATAATTTTAATTGTCAACATTAAATAAAAGAAATTTTTGCTTATAGTTTCCTATAAGAATTGACTATATCTTCATAATAAATTATACTATGGCAAAACACTTCGGGCCACTTAGCCCTACTTCCTTTCGGAATAGTCGATGAGGGCAATGAATGTTCATATTCCCTGCTGATTGCCCAATCCTTGATGTTTTCACTATCGCTCAGTCGCTATCTTCGCAAGTAATCAAGGCTCTAAGGGGTTTCCAGCATATCCGTTTTGCATGACCAAAAATTTAGCCTCGCTTTGTGTTTGTTAAGAGGTGCTAACTCTTAACCTATGAATAATATCATAACTCTATTTTTCAATAGAGAACTGACCATATCTTTACCTTTCGGTACGCTCCATTTCGAGAGATAGCACTTCTCTCTACTCCTATACAGGATGGTCGATGAGCCTTATTCTCAAAGAGAATCTTGGTTGCGGATTTCCCAATATTTAACAATTTTACCTTACCGTAGGGATTAGCTACGCCATTTGTTATGTCACCATACAAACTTGGTTGTTAAATCTCTTAGGGGGTTCCCGCAGTTAAAAGCGTTTTATAAGCCCCAAATTTATCAAGGCTTTCCATATATTTTGCATTTTCTTCAGTTGCAGAACCAATGGAATTGATTGCGGTTTCAGTAGCGGTCACTGCATGACCAAAATTTTGCATTACTTAATATTACACTTGAGTCGTTAATTCAAGCACGGTTATCCGTCTATATATTTCTATATAGAATAGACTATATCACATTCTGTGCTTACAGAACCCCACCACAGGGCTATACTTATAGCCTCTTAGTCGTTGAACCTTCCTCTCTTCGAGGCTTGGCTGCTGATTGCCCAATCTTTGTATTTTTGGCTTTCGCATTTGGCCCTATTTCATACCTACGCTGTAGCTACAAAGCTCTAAGGATTTTTCAGCAATTCAATGGGTTTTCTATATATGTCGCCATACATAGGCGCAATTTTTACGCAGCAAAATTTTGGAATTGGTGTGTCGTTTAGTTAAGGTGAATTGCCAATTCACCCAAAGAAAGTTTTATTTAATATCTTTTTATAGCTACCAGATAGCTTTAATAAAACTCTCTTTCTTATGGCTTTCCCATAAGTCCAGACTATATCTTCATATTTTCATATGTCAAAGCATTTCCATTTAAGGGATTTTCACCCGCCCTTTGGCTTTGGGCCGTACTCCTGTTGTTAGCTTGAATACCTAACCTTGGGATAGTCGTTGAGGGCAAATCCAATTGGATAATTCCCTGCGGATTCCACAATCCTTACGCTTTTTACTATACCATGATGATTGGTCATGCCACTTTAGCATTACTACTAAAATTTAGTACGCAAGGCTCTAAGCTGGTTCCCGCATATTCGCTTTGAAGGGGCATCATTTCACCCGCTTGGGTTGTTGCAATATAGTTTTGTGTATTTTTGTCTAATGTAGGCCAAATATTTGCCAATTGTGAAAAGATTTCATAAGAAGACAATAATTGGTCATTGGTATCAAATAATTCGATACCTAAACTTTGATACACATTTTTTAAGTTTTTACCAATAGATGAATTTTCATCGGTAATTTCAATTAATCTTGAGCCAATTGAGACAAGTCCTCTGGAAGCTTTGTTTGCATTTCTGGTTACTTCAGTAATTGCAGTAAGCATACCCAAACTTTGTTCAAAGCTTGCTCCCGTTTGACTCATTACTGCTGACATATTGCCCAATGATTTGGAAATGTCAGTAGATGATACACTAAACGAATTCGATACTTCGTTGCGGTTAATGTTAAATGTAAGTGCCAGTTACATTAATTAAACAATTTTTTAATGATGTTTATATAATTATTATCACTAAATTCTGTATAAGGAATTCTTAATAATTTTATATTGTTTTCCATACAAAAAATATTTTTTATTTTGTCCCGCTTTTGCCTGTCCTCTAAGGTGTCTTGTTTTCTTGTGTTTTTGCTAAACCCAACAAAAGTTTTCTTAAAATGTTGCTCACCGTCTACTTCTATACAGGTGTTCAATTCTGGAATATAAAAGTCGAATGATAACATTGCGTTTGTTTTTGTATTCCTACAATTGTCAAAACGCTTTTGTTTTTCATATTTTGAACAATATTTCTTGATTTCTGTTTCTACTTTATATTCCAAAGTTGATTCAGATTTAGAACAAAGTGGGCATCTCCATTGTGATTGGCAAACAAAATTTGCTAAAAGAGCCTCAAATTCGTTACCACATTCGCATACACAAAATAATTTTGTACCGTATGTTACACCATTTAATTCATAGCATTGTACTTTTGTTTTAATATGATTAAGCACAGTATAATTTTCTAAATTATGCATAAGATTTTCTTTGTTAAATTCAACAGAAAATATACTAAAATGTTTTCCTTTTTCTATGTTTTCTTTGCTAATATATCCACGATAACCGTTTTTATCTTCACAAAGTATCTTTTTTCTTGAATGAGTAACTTCTTCAAGAGGAACAAAACCATTATCTAAAAATATCTTCTTAAAATTTTTATCTTGGTTCTCGCATCTTCTAAATTTTGCCCATCCTTCTTTTTTGGAACAAGAATTGCACAAACATTTCCTTCTTTGTTGAATCGTACTCCAATTCTTCTTAAATTCTTTTCCACATTCACAGACAAAAATTAACTGATGTCTATATATTCTTTAGACAGCATTGTTGTATTTGGACTAAATAACTTAACTTGCTCTCTTACATATTCTATCGTCAATTTTTCTTTAGGATTAATAACTATTCACTCCAAAAATTGTTTAATTCTTATAGTTTCCTATAAGTTCCGACTATATCTTTAACCAATTTGGTTACAGGGCACTTCCATGGATGGCAATTCCATGTACTCTACTCGCTTCGTGCGCTTTGCGCCTTATTCTATATAAATATACCATATACAGTTACATTTGTCAAGTTATAAACTCGATTGCTTTCGATAGTCTGTGAAGTTTCGTCCATATTTCAATGGGCGCTTACTTGCGGATTATCCAATCTTTATATTTGTTACCTTACCTTAATGATTAGTCAAGCCATTTATATATTACTATATAAACTTGGTATATAAAGCTCTAAGGATGTTCCCGTCAATTCACCCTGTCTGCGGCCAACAAAAGTAAACCGCATCAATAATATGTTCAGCAGATTCAGCGCCAATATCAAATGCCGTCATTTGGCTAATAATGAAACTGGCTGCATCTCCTGCTGAAACTGCGTCATCAGCTACATTTTGAAACTTAGATGCCACAAGGCCCAAAGTTGCTGCATCTTCATCATTGAATCCATTTTTTCGGAATTGCCCGGCAGCGTCAACCATTTCCGAGCCCGTTCGAGCAACTTGGTTGCCCATTTTTTGTAACTTAACAACATAGTCATCTAATGCTTGACCTGATAGGTCTGAAATCTTCTTGAATTCTGTCAGCGCCCCATCAAGTTCATAAACCTGTTCAGCCATTGAAGTAATAACATCGATGGTAGTTCTAAAAACTTCGTTTGCCGCATTAAATGTTAGCTGAGCATCGCCCATAGACTGTTCAAGTCTTTTAACACCATCTGTGGCTTCCTTAGTGTCAACATCAACATCTAATTTTAATGGCTTAAAATTCTTTTGAATTTTCTCTAATTCAGCACGAACTTGCTTTGTTTCAAATTCAACATCAAACAAAATGCTATAATTGCTGTTACCTCTTCTTCCCATATCTCACACTCCTTTTTTCGTGCTTGATATATGACCAGCAAATTAATATGCTTTCAGCTTCATCATCTTCTGATTTTTTGCTGTTTGGCCCAAACCACCCAAGATTTAGGCCGAAAATTTCATTGGCTTTTTTTATGGCTTTTTCTTTCAAGACAGCCCTTTTCTTGCCTTCGGTTGTTCCATCAAACATCCCCAATTGACTACGCCATGTAGTAGGAGACACGAATACTGCTTCTACATTATTAGAAGCTAAAGTGGTATAGACCATACCTTGCACTGCGCCCAAAATAACCAATGTCTTTAATCCACCAGTCGATTTCAAAGGCACATCTTCAATACAAGCCTTCTCTGGCTTATATTTTTTAATAATTTCATCTAAAAGTGGGGCTTGATGAAACAACCTGTCACGCCAATCTTCACCTTTCGGCCTAATTGTATCGTGAAAAATTAATTTTTCGTCATCAAATACAGCTATGCCAGTTGCCGTAGTTGACGCATCTATACCCATCGTAATCATATCAATACCTTTTTAATTTTACATTTCGTCTTTCGACTTTTAGCCCTGCTTGATTACAGCCTTCTCTTATCCATTTATCGACTTGGCTTGGATTCAATTCTTTTAGCAAACGCTCCCAAACATCACGCTTATTGTGCCATGGGCCATTTTCAACGCCGTGACCAAAAGCTGGGCCAGATAAACCTTCATATATAATCTCCGCCAAATATGGACGAACATCAAAGTTATCAATGGCCGAAGCGTGTCTGCCGTATTCTGGCGTTCCTGGCTCAGTTGAAGGCCAGCCTACCGACATTGAATCTGGGTCATAATACATCTTACCTTGAACTGTATTTGTACCATTCTTTTCAACAGTTTTGTCCCAAGCCTTATTAAATTCGCCCGTTCTTTGATAATCTTTTGGCCGATATGCGTTATATACGATTTGCTTAATTGCTAATTCATTTTTCTTTAGCATTTGCTCCATTACAAAGTTGACAACATAAGATAATTGTGGCATAATTGCATCAAGCAATTGTTTATCATTTCTTATTTTTTGCATCATCAATCTCACTCGTCAATTTATTAAAAGATTTGGTAAGTTCAGGCAATTCCTTAGAAATTTGCACAATCATTCTTTGAAATGATTCTGTGTAAGATACGGCTTTATCAATGTCTTCATAGTTCTTGATAATTCCAATAACCGCATCAATAAGGCCAGATTCGTGTAGCAAATCATAACCAAGCTCTTCAATTTTATCTTTGCCAATATTTGTAGCATGATACAAGACAAGCAAATTTTTATTTTGCTCTCTTTCAGCCCACACATCAAATTTTGTAATTGCATTAACAATTTGCTGGATTTGTGTCAAGGTCAAATATGGATTTACTTCAATGTCAAAATCTGAAAGGTAGATAGTACCCAAAGATTTGATTTCTTTCATTTCATTCTTCTCCTTATTCTTTTTCAGAATCAATCTCGATTACATTCAATTTATTCATGGCTGGCTGAACTTCAGAGTGCATATATCCATCACCGTTCAAGTCTTCATAATCTCTAAACAATTCCCAAAAAGCGTCATGCTCCATTCTTGTCCAAGACTGTGAAGGATTCTTGTCAGGATTGGCATAATAGCGATAATACTGAAGCAGTTTATCCCTTAGTTTGTTTCTTTCTCTCTTTTCCATTGTTGACCGCAAATCTTTCAAACCAACAACAACTTCCTTTTGAATTTTCTTCAATTCGTCAATTTGACCTTGCAAGTTGTTTTGAGCATCACGGCTTTGTTGCCTATATTCTGGATATTTAGCAATTGCAGCCAAACATTTTTCCAATTTTTCCTCTTTTTCTTTTTCAGATTTAATTTTGTTTTCGAAATATTTTTTAATTTGTAAATAAACAAATCTTAAAAAGAATCCAGCCAAACCAATTGTCACTAAGTTGGCGACAGTTAGACCGCCGAACAATTCAAGAAATTCGTTTAGCCCAGTCATAATACCACCGCCTTAAAATTATTTTTTAATAATCCAATCGCCCTGTTTGTTCTTTTGCACCTTAACAAAATTTGGCACTTCGCCATTTTTGTAGGGACTATCTAAAGGATAAATAACGCCTTTGATATTTACATATAGTTGCCCTTTCCTTGCAAAGGCGACTGCATAATAGCCTTTTGGAATATTAACAGATTTTTCCTTTATTTTACAATTGGTAGGCATATTCTTAGATTCTTTCCAAGATAGTGTCTTGTTACAAAAATACAAATATGGACAAATTTCTTTTGTCAATTTACATATATTTTTGTCAACATATTCACACAATCTGCCTTCCTCCATTTCGTTAAAAAATAGGGGAGAACAAGTCTCCCCTATAATTAAGCACCTGTAACAGTCACAACGATATAAGCAGGTTCAACAACATCTTCGTAATCAGTTAGATTGACGGAGATAACAGCCTCACCAGCAACCGTGCCAGCCTTAATAACACCATCATTTGCACCAACAGTCACGCCAGTTGCAGTAGCAGCGGGCTTGGCTTCCTTAGCAAAAGTAAATGCGCTATTGGGCATACGAGCCGTAGTGCCATCAGCAAAAATAACACGAACAGTTACGGTTTCAGTGCCATTGGACTTTAGGTCAACATCTCCACCCTCAACAGCAAGGTAACGAACATTGTCTTGCCACTTTGCGTTGAAAATTTCTTCAATCATGGTAGCGTAATAAGGCTCTTCCTCACAATTGTCGCCCTCGGAAACAGCTAGTGCAGAACCAGTTAGGGGTACAGTAGCAGCAGAAGCGGCTTCAAGAGTTAGATCACCTGTACCATCAAACTGAAAGCGCGGAATGTCGGTAAACAAACGGCCAGCCTTAGGAGAAGATGCAGAAATTGCAGTGGGATTACCCTTGTCGCCAGGGAACAGGTCATTGATTAAAATTAGATGGATAATCTTGGGCACATATTGTGCGCTGATACGAATAGAACGAGCGTTCATATTCTGCCAGAAATACTTTACGCAATAAGTTTCTTGCGCTTCAGAACGAGGAATGGTCATGGTAGTGCCTTCGATAGCGCCAATGCTCCAGTTAGTTTCATTAGGCTTCTTATACCAGCCAATCATTGCGCCATTAAAAGCAACGGCGGTTTCAGAAACGGTAACACTACCGGGAGTAGCAACTGTTAGTTGTTCTTCCTTCAGCACAATGCCACCTTGGGTGGGGTTAGTACCAGTAATGAAGCCAACATACTCAAGACCGAACATAATATCCGTCAGGGATACGGTTAGACCAGCATCGTGGAAATAACGACCATATAGCATATTACTTTACAAATTAAACCATAGATATTTTTGCAAATTTTTTGTTTGTGCTTGTTAATTCTTTAATTTTGGCAATTAACTCTTCTTTGTTGGGAACTTTTTTATTCCCAACGATTCTCAAAACTTTGTAGCCTTGGCTCTTAACAAATTCATCCCGCCTTCTGTCTCGCTGCGTGTCTTGATGCCAATACCATCCATCGTATTCAACATCAATCAAAATGCCTTCAACTTCTACAACGCAATCTAACAAATTTTGTCCACAAGGCTTGTTCATTTCACAATTCCCATACAGCTCTTCCAAAATTTCTTTTAACTTTATTTGTTGTTTAGAAGTTGGGCAAGTGCCGTTTTTAGCCATTGTATTTGCTATTTTTGCGCGTACATCAGGTGACTTTAGCATATGGCTGTATCCATATTTTTCATAACACAGCTCTTTTAGATGCTTTTTATATTCGCCCGTTTGAGAATAATATTCTTTGCCAAATTTTTCTAAATTTGTTTTCCTTACTTTATTTTGTACTTCTAAATTTTGTGCTGGGTGTTCGCAACCATATCGTTCAAGATTCGTTTGATAAATTTTTTGTTGAATTTCTTTAGAAGCAAAAGGATTTTCGCATCCAAAATTTTCTAAGCAAGTATGGATTCTTTTTTCTATAAATTCTGGAACCATGGCCGTAGATTCTACGCCATATTTTCTTAAATTTGTTTCTTTAATTTTATCCACGACTTCTTTAGATTTTGATGGATTATCTGCACCATAATGCTCCATAGAAGTTTGCTTTGCTTTTTTCTTAAATTCTTCAACTTGTCCTACATTGTCTACGCCGTATTTCTCTTGAACTATAAGCTTGTTTTTCTTAGGCTGACATTTTACACAAGCATCACCATGTTTTTGATGATGCTGCTTCAAATATAGTTGATATGGTTTAATAATTTCTGCGCCGCAATAATCGCAAACAACTGTAACCATTCCTTTACTACTTTGCGTCAAGTCGTTTATATCAGCCTTAAATTCTTCGCCCATTTTCGTGTAAATATATCCTTTAGAAGTATATAAAGTTTTATTTCTGCTATTCCATTTAACAATAGCAAAATTTTCTTTAAGCACAAAATCAATCCTTTAGGTTCAATTATACATTCACATAGAGTCGCAACTTCTATGCGGTCTTACTGTTTCCAGCAGACACCTCATGCTTTCACATGAGAATAGACTATATCTTCACCCTGCAAAAACAGGGGTTGCATTTTTCTTCCCGCATTAGCTTCGGGCTTTACCTCCAGACAGTGGAGTAGTCGTTGGGGGTTCTCCATGTAGTATAGCATAATTGCCAAATTATGTCAACAACTATTTAGGATTTTCCCTGCTAAACAACCATTGTACAGATACTTAGGATTTAACCATATATCTATCCTACAACTTTTTTCTACTTTCGCAACCATTCAGCTTGCCTTTTCAAGCTACTGTTTAGGTATGTAGGCTTTAGGTATTCAAAGCATTTAACGCAAAGTCTGCACTAATTACTCAATGCAGAGGGCAACTTCACCCTGGCCGCCTCTAACCTCTTCAGCAGTATTGGTAAAACCAAGGGTGCTGTCGCTTAGAGTCTTTGCCACACCAAGCAGATTGTTGGCTTCGTCCAGCATTAGCGCAATCGCAGGCCCAGCAATAAAATTCTGAGAAATCATTGATTGTCCTCCTTGTTAAATTTATTTTTTAAGTTGATTTAATAAATCTTGTTGTGAAGTTTGCTGAATCATAGCAATGTTACCATCACCGCCACCAGACTTGTTGTAATCAGAAACAGAAATAACATCACCATCGAATTTTCCTTTCTTTTTCTTGAAAATCCAATCTTCAATTTCTTTCCCTTTCCCACCAAACATCGTGGCTGGCGTATAGACGGTAAATTTAACTTCACCACAAACTTCATCGAACAATAATTCATGGCTTCGATAAGTCATGCTTAATTGTTCTTTTTTAGAAAGTCCACAATGGGCCGTGATAATGGCTATCTTTCTTTCCAAAGTGGGAACTTCTATATTTTTATTTCTTAATTCTTTTGTCTCTTGCAAAGCTTTTTTCAATTCTGGATTAATATATTCATCATCATAATTGATAAAGTTTTGCTTCATAATGATAGAACGAATTTCATCAAATTGTTTGGCGTTAATAATAATTCCAGTATCTTGGTCAATCAAGCAAATGCGTCCCAATTCATTTTTAGTAATTCCTGGCCTATCAATTCCCAAGCATAGCTTACAAATATTGATTAACCCTTGTCTGGCTTCTTCGCTATTGGGAATCAAAACTTCAACAACAAACTGCAAATAAGACATTTGGATAATCTTTGGGTCAGGCACATTATCTTTTTCAAATGAAATCACGGGAACGCTTGACGAAAAAATTTCAAAATCTTCAACATATATTGGAGCAACCAAAAGTTTTTGATTTTCATTAATATTGTACGGCACAGGCTTATCAAAATAAAAATATTGCCTTGTTAAAAAATCAAAGTCAACACTCATCTTGTACTCCTATATCGCCCATTTCAGTGCTCATAAACAATTGAATACCCGTGAATTTTTTAGAATCACCAATCGTTGTTTTTGCGAGGTCATATCTTGATTGGTTGTTAAAGAACATCAGTTTTCCAATGCCACCAATTTCAACACCATTCAGACATTGTAAAATTTTGTGCACAAATAAATCTGCCCTTGATACTGGAACGCCTTCATATTTAACCAAAGACATTTGCCCACCAAACAAAAAATCAAAAGCATATACAATAGTGCTGCTATATAAATTTTCTGCATGGATATAGTAATCGTACATTTTTAATATACATTTACTTTCGGCCATAGCATCTTCAATCAAATTAGTCATAAAAATACTATACTTAGCTTGTGGGCCGTCTTTCCAAATCATGTCCAATTTTTCTTGTATAGTAAGATTTGGCTTGTCTAAAGCATCGTAGTCAGAATACTTTAGCATCTTCCATAGCTCTTCAGCATTTGGGTCTAACGCCAAATATTCAAGAATTTTATAGCAAGATTGAGGCAAAGCTGATAAACTGTTAAACATTCTACCCCCTCCTTACCCAATCATGCTTACAACTTTAATAGGCATGGTCTTATTAGCCAGCATCTTTTCATCCGCTGAATAAATCGCAATATGTAAAAGTTGTTTGTCATTAGCAATACGCAATGCTTTAATAGTATATTTGTTGTCGCCCATATCTTGAATAGACAAATATTGATTGTTCATAATTTGTTCATTTTCTGTTAAACTAACCTTGGAAGTGAAGCCTTCATATGGTTTATCACCATAAAGCAATTCGACAGAAAATTCAATAATTTCATATTGACGAATTTTATCAAAATCTGGTATAATATTTACAACAGGCTCAAAATCATCAGCATTTACAGTATTGATTTGAATAGTTGCCTTTACTTCTGGATTGTCTACCATAAAGGCCGTTACTGCGATTGGTTTGAACCATTTCTTTAGAATGGTATATTCGCCCTCATAATCAACCAAAACAATATCTGGCTTATCGGATTTCCATTCAATTTTTCTATCCACCTCATGTCCGTTCAATAGGACAGAAGCAAACAAACGGCCAGTGCGGCCAACTTGCAAATCAATTATATTTGCCTTTGATTCAATTTGAACCGTGTAAACAAAATCTCCATTATCTGCAATTTGTAATTCTTGGTTATCGCCATCATGCAATTCATCAAGGTAAAAATCCAAATATAATAGATTAGTTTGTTCTGTGCTGTCATTTGGCATCAAGGCATTTTGATAAGCCTGTAACTTAAATGGGCGGCCGCCAAGCATAAATCTTGTATTCAGTTTGAATAAACGGCTTGTTTCTTTGTTACCTTGCACTATAACTGTTAGATGGTTATTTGGCAAAATAATATCCGAGCCGATTTGTGGCGAAGGCGAAGTTGCGTCATAATCAATAACACAAGGCCATTGAACAATTGCCCCATTTTCTGGGTCAATCATCCGTAGCCAATTATTGCATCGTCTAACCGTAACAAACTTTTGAACAGTAATCATGGGGTCAGTAAAATCAACAAGCCAATATGAACCGTCAAATTTGTAATACCGCCCTCTATCACATTCATGGTCAATACTTCTAAAGATTAACTTTCGGTAATCATTGCCGTTTTTCATAAAAGTTGATGTTACGCCAACAACATAATCAAACCAAACTTCAACTTCATGGAAAGTTAATGGGCCAAAATCGTCTTGTTCAAGAACGGTATGTTTTGCCGTGGTAACTTCCCACATTTCATCAATGGCGGCTTGTTGTAAATCACGCAAATCTTCATTCGGCATTTGCAAACCACCAGATTCCATAGCGTTCTCAAAAAATCTCAACGACATTCCATCACTTCCCTTTTTCAAGAATATGGATAATATGGAAAACAATTGTTTTTACAGTATCCAAAGAAGTTTCTTTGTAAGATTTTTTTAATCCAAGAATACTATTATAAATTTCTTCGTTCCCATACCCTAAAAACCAAACATAGAGGCGTTCAAGATATTTCTTGTATCCTTCCCAAGTTACATCGCTATTTTCATCCTCAAGACTTAATCTCAAGGCAAAAATTTTATAAACTGAATCAATTCTTTTCTTTACATTCATTTCTGTATACAAAATCAACACCTCACTTAAATATCAATTTCATCAAGGTATTGAAGGTCGTAATCATTCTCCATTTTTTGATGGAGTTTTGTATACAATGAGCTAATTCTTGCATCCTTTTCTTTCAAGTTTTGTGAAGCGCTATGGGTCTTGAAAGAGTTGTTAGTTTGCAACAGGGTATTGATACCAGTGGCAACATTGGTTTCTCTTTCATACCATGCCAGCACCCATAAATCTGCCAAAATGCTAATTTCCATATTAGTTAAATCAGCTTCAAATTCTCGCTTATCAAGGTCATAGTCTAATTTTTGGCGACAATTAACAAAATTGGATGCGGCAGTTACAAGAAATCCATCACACCACATATTAAAATCTTCACGACTTTTGTTGATTAGTTTTAACAGCTTGTAGTCATTGACCACAATTAAAGCTCTATCAATAATTGTATCAAAGGAAGTAGCCATACAGGTTACACCTCCTTATTCTTCGGGTTCAATATTAATCAAATCCCGATGTGCAAGTTCGCCAATCTGCATAAGTACATTTGCATCAACTTGTTCGCCATGTGCTTTTTTATACTCAAGCATATCGACAATAATTTGCTTTTGCCCATCAGCAACATTTTTATAGGTTTCAACTACATAAGAAGCATCGTGGTTTAGCAAATCTTTTAGCATTTTATCACTTAACAAATTTGCATAAGTGTCTTCAAGGTCACATTCTTTCACAAATTCGGCATCAGCAATATAAACATAACCAGAATCAATTGTATTTTTCATATTGTTAACAATAATTCTTGCCTCTTTTTCCAAGAATTTTCTATTATTAAATTGGCCCTCAATTTGGTAAATGCTATTACCGCGCAGGACGATAGCACCAGTTGTCATGTTAACAAAAGTAATGTATCTATCATTTCGTGCGGGCTTCTCTTCAACAGTAGTCTTGGAAGAGGCAATCATATTCACCATCATTTGCATTTGAGCCTGAAGGTCTTCAATTTGCTTTTTTAGTGCTTCGTTTTCAGCTTCAGTCTTATTTACAGTTTCTTTCTTTTCGACTTCGGCCTCTTTTGTAGTTGCAGTTTTTTTAGTAACAGGCATAATTTTCTCCTTTTATTTCGTTTATTTCTTTCATTTGTTAAAAATAAGGGGAGAACAAGTCTCCCCTTAAATTGTTTGATTATTCAGTAATCTTGTAAATACCAGCCTTAGCAGCAGACACATACTCGAAAGCGTAATTCATACGATGAGTATAGTTGGAAGTAATATCTGCATTATCATAGAACTGGTTGGAATTGGTTAGTGCGCTGGAAACAGCACCCTTAACTAGCTTATCTTGGTTGGGGCTGACAACATATAGAGTGTCATCAGGTAGAACCATGCCGCCGTCCTTGGCTAGAGCGTTGTCTAGTCTTAGAACATCATAACCAATCACACCACGAATTAGTTCAACAGAGCCACCCTTGCCATCAACATACATACGATAACCAGAAGTGCTATCAGGTAGTACATTCATTAGAGCAACAGCGGAACCAGCAATCACGGGACGAACGCCAGCGTTCTTAATCTGAACTTCTTCAGCCATCTTAACTAGGGTCTTCATATCAAAAGCGCCAGTCTTGTTTAGAGAAGTGCCGTTAGTGATAGCGGTTAGACCAGTGGTTAGAGCATTTAGAGCTTCACCATACATATCCTGCTGAATGGATAGAACCACTAGAGCAATGAAATCGCTAACATTTTCCTTACCAGCTAGCACACGGTACATATCGGTGTAGATGGTGATTAGGTGCTCTTCGGGAGCGATTACAACATCAGCGGCGAATTTCTTTTGACGGAAAGTGGTTCTCTCGCCCTTGCCACCCTTACTCACCGTATATAGAGAATTGGGTAGTACACGAATCTTTAGTACGTCACCAACGCCAACAAACTTCATGTCCATGAATAGACCAAAAGCAGGGGTTAGGACGGAAGGCAGAATTGCCTTAATAGTTGCGTCAACAATTGCGAAAGAAGCAAATGTGTTCACATAAGGGCGCAAACCTTATGCAGTCTTACTAGACGCATAGCAGACTTCTTACATTTTCATGTAAGTTCAGACTATATCTTCAACTTATATATTTATTTTATATCTCCAGTATTGAGAATTGGCTAAATACTCAACACCATTTTTAATTTGTTCTTTTGTCGGAATGTTACCTTTGCTATGGAATCTTAGAACTTTATAACCTTGTCGTTTTACAAAATAATCTCTACGATTATCGTAATCTTGCTTTCTATCGTGCCAAAAAGCACCATCAAATTCCACATCTATTTTAATTCCATTGTATTCAAGCAAGCAATCAAAGAAAATTTTGTCCAATGGAAATTGTGCGATACATTTATCCTCTCCGAACATTTCTTTCAAAGTCTCAACCATAGATACTTCTGCTTTAGAAGTTGGTACAGTACCATTTTTCAATAAAGTTTCCATGGATTTTTGCCTAATTTCAACAGAACATTGCGAACTTTCTCCACCATATTTTTCAACACAAGTTTTCTTAGCTTTATCTATAAACTTTTGTTCTTGCATGGGGTTATCAACGCCATACCTTGCTTGCATAGTATCTATTATTTTTTTCTCTAACTTCGTTAGACTTGAAAGAATTTTCAACACCATACCTATCAATCAATGTTGCCCTTGCTTTACCTTTTATTTCTTGACTTTCAAAAGGCGAATCAACACCAAAATTTTCGTGTAGCGTCTGTTGTGCTTTCCTCTGTATACTTTTGCAAGAAAGGACGCAAGTTGCTCCATATTTTGCCAAATTGGTTGCTTCAATTTTATCTTTGAATTGCTTAATTTTTATTGGAATCTCTTCGCCATAAAGCTTTACCATTGACTCTTTTGTTTTAATAGTTCTGCAATGTGTACAACAATCCTTAGTACCAACTGTCTTTCGATTATAGTTGGTCAAAGTTACTTCAATAATTTTACCGCAATAATCGCATTGCACTTTTATAACTTGATGCGATTTCTTAGGTAGTTCTTCCAAATTTACTTCAAAAGAATCGCCAACTTTTGTGAATTTGTAGCCAAAAGATTCATAGTGCTTTTTATTGGCCGGATTCCACTTTACAATAAACTTTTGATTTGGTAAAAACAATATATCACCATTTCTTAGCCAAATTATAAATATATAAGTGCTCCATTTTTCTTCCCGCATTAGCTTCGGGCTTTACTCCCCCTCAAGGGGATAGTCGTTGGGGGTGTTCCATATAAATATACCATAATTTTATAGATATGTCAATATTTACTTAGGACTTTCCCTGCTAAACACCCATTATAACGATTGTTTAGGATTTAACCTTGCAATCATCCCATATCTTTTTTCTATTTTCACAACCACTCAGCTTACCTTTTCAAGTTGCTGTTTGGGCATATGGGCTTTAGGGATTAAAAGCATTTAACTGAGAGCCTTTACATTTTGCAATATAAAGGGGGCCTTATTTCGTTACCCAGCGCACAGAAGGATGGGATACCCATGCTTCAGTAGCAAGACCTTCACGGGACACGCCAGACTTGCGTTCAACTTCAGCAAAGAAAGCCTTATTTACAAGTTGGCCCTGCTCCACAGAAGGTTTGTGGTAGTTTTCAACAGCAGCTTCATAAAAATCAGTATTGCCATTAGCAAACTGAACAATTTCATTTGTTAGAATAGCCATATTATATATCTCCTTTTCCTTTAGATTCCATTAGTTACGAGCGCAACGAAGCATAGCAGTTTCCACTTCAGCCATACCGATAGTGGTGCTATGTAGACCCTCAAAAGTAAAATAAGCGCCAGTAGTGGAAGTTTGTGCTGCATTGGTGGCCTTTAGCTTACCATTGGCTCCAATCACAACATACTTGTTGGTAGTGGTAGGCATAGTTCCACCCTCAAATGCTTCAGCAGTAACTTCGATGCAGTCAACCTTGGGGTTCATAAACTTTAGAGACATGGTGCGGCCAGCCTCGTTATAAAATTCACGGGGGTCAGCCATCATCTGCTGCATTAGAGTGGAACCAACTTCAGGACTGTCAACAATCCAAACGCTGGTATCATTTGCGGTAGCGGGCCTGACTTCGTATTCAAAACCACCAATCTTGTTTTCTGCATTTTGATTCATCTTCACTAGAGTGACTAGAACGCCATTATCTAGGTCGCCTTCGGTGTAAACGCCAGCCAGATTGTAAGCGTCAACATCCCAGCAAGTGCATTTTGCTGTATTTACATAGCCGTGTAGTGCCATAATTTTATATCTCCTTTTTATTTATAAATTTTTTATAGTTTACGCAGTCTATCCCAAACTGTGTCATTACTATTGTGTTGTCTATTAGCATCCATTGCGAAACTGAAAATAGCATCCTTTCTTTTCTTGTCGGGATTCTTAATACCAGCCTCAAAGCAGAAAGCCTTTACCTTGTTCTTCCAAGCATCAACCTCGGACATTTCACAAGCAAGGCCCTCTTCACGGAATTCCTTAAATTTAGCTTCATCAATAAAGCCTTTGATTTCTTCCATGACAGCTTCAATAGACATTGCCTTTTCCTTGTCCTCTACGCCCTTCTTAAAGGCCCGTAGTTCTTCAAGTTCAGCATCTTTATCCATGATAATATTATCACGGTCTTCAATATCTTTCTTTAGCTTTGCCATTTCCGCTTCCATTTCATCAGCGGACATTTTCTTTTCTTTGCCACCCTTGCAGTCATCATCACCCTCGACCTTATCCTCAGGGTCACAATCGTCTTCGTCCTTATCATCATCATCCGCATCATCAGCAAATTTACGATAATCTTCGACATTCTCAGGTTCTGCGAATTTAACCACCTTGTCAGTTTCAATGAACTCCTTATGAATTTCAACTAGTTCATCAGCAGCATCAATTCCATCCTCGGTTAGGCTAAAATCAAGACGATACAGAGTACCAGAATCGTCTTTTAGAACGGCAAATTTCTTATTATCTTCCTCGTAGATACCTTCAATGCTATATCTCCAAGAATCTCGTCCACGAATTGCAGACCAAACCTTAGACCACATATCACCAATATCTACTGCGGCAAATTCAATTTCTTTAGACATTTTAGCGGTTTCCTCCTTTCCTTCTGTATTATCATCAAGCCCTAATTTCTTGCGAATTTTTTCAACTTTTGTAATAACAGAAGATTCATTTTCTTTTTTTGCGTAGCCAAGTGCGGACGAAAGCCCACCTTCATTATACACCAACTTATCCCCTTCAAAACACATGACGGGATATTTTAGATTTTCAGAAGGCGCGTCTTGCCATCCATCCTTGGTAAGCATATATACATCCTTAACGAGCTTATCTCGATTGGACGCTTCCATAATTTTATTGCGTAGGCTGGTTTTGTCTACGCTGCCCCATTCTTTGGTAGACATTGCTTCTTTTGACTTATCTACCTTATAGGATTTCTTTTCTGCCATAGATTGTTTCCTTTCTTCGGCAAACTTTTCCAATACGGTGAGACAGTTATTTTGAACTTTTGCAAAGAAGCTGTTTACTTCGTCTTCAGAAAATCTTGTAAAAGTAATGTCGGAATTTGGACAGCTTGGGCGAACAGAATGGCCCAGCGTAGTCACACCTACGATGTTAAAACTCAAGACCAAATCTTCATCTTCTTCGTCCATAGCACATTTCATCTCTACGCTAACAGCACGGCTATTATCTTCCTCAAAAATCGCACAATAATCTCTTGCATAAATTTTACTGATAACAACATCGACATAGGCTCTTACAAAACCTTCATTATCAATCGCAAATTCAACCTCTTGATTTTCTGGAATACGGCCAACAATTTTTTGACTATCTGTATGTGTTCCAGCATCAATGATTCCAGTCATATCAGCCACAACCCATTTTCCAAGGACGCTTTTAGCTGATTCACGGAGAACTTCTTCGGAAATTTTCAAACCATGACTATTTGGCCTATTGCTTAGGAAGCCCATTTTAGCAATAGCAAATTCATCATCCGCATAATCTTCAAGATTGATTTTTTGAATTTCGTCTACCGCAAACTTAAAGTCTCTTTCCAAACTCTATCTCACCTCCTTTCAATATTCCAAAATTATTCATCAATGTTAATATTTAATTTTTTTAACACTTTTTTTAATTTGCTGTTTTTCTTAAAATAAGTTGCTTCAAAATCACGCCATTCAGGCATACATCCTGCTTGATGCAATTCAAAAATCAACCAACCTTCATCAGCGCAAAAATATTTATCAGGGTCAGCAGGAGTACCAATCTTAATCATCTTGATTATCTCCTAAAATCCAAAAATGTTGCCCAACATGGCTGTCATAAGACATTGAACCATTATATTTATCAATCTTGTCTGCAAGCAAAATCATTTGCTCAACAATCTTGTTCAAATCTTCGAGCAAATCAAGTAAGTCTGTATAGACATGAATATCATTATTATCAAAGGCAATTTTACAAGCGCCCATAAATTTTGTTTGAAAATCAATCGTCTTATCTTCTAAATCATGCAGCAAATCTTCGGCACTTGCATAATCTTGAATACCAGACGGGGTTGCAAGATATTCAACAGGAATGTTGTATCTTTCAAGGCAAAGTTCGCCCAAAGAATCTGCAAGAACAGGAAAATAATGTGCCACATGATGATGAATTAAATCTGCCGTATTGTTATAAACAAATTTAACACCAAGCAAGGACACGGCTCTATCGAAGTGACGATTCATCTTAAAACATTCGCCAATAAGTTCAATAATTGCATTTTGAGTGTTTTGCGTTACAATCAACTATTTCACCTTCTTTAACTATCTCGATTCATTTCGCCAGAATCGCTTATAGCGGTTGAGCTTTCAATTGATGGTCTTCCACCTTTGTTGCCAAAACCATCCTTTTGTGTATATGCGTTCATAGGCATTTGCCAATATTCGTTCCAACCGCTGTATTTGCTTACAATCAAGCTTCTTTCAAAATCCATAGGCTCCATCCCAATAGCACTTGCCCATGCAGAGGGCGCAAGCACCATACCTTTATCAGCCAACTTCATCAATCTATCAAATCGCTTTTCACGCTCAAAACCATAAGTACATCCTTCGAAGATAAATTTGAATTTGTATTTTTTGGTTAGTTTATTTGCATAAAAATTCATAAAATTGGCAAATTGAGGATATAGAGATTGGGCCATAGTTGCAAATTGGTCAGTAACACCAGCTTCAATTTCTGCCCCACCCATTCTATCACTTGTATAGATGACACGGCTAATGCCAGAGCCAACACCAGCACTTGTACGCAATTGATTTTCATACATATTTGTATTGGTGTCGGTATATTGATAAAATTTGGTGTTTTCTGTAGGCATTGCTGCAAGTTTTAATAGTGAACCTAGACCAGCTTTAGCTTTCCCCATGAAAGTGCCAAGGGTGCTTGGAGAAATTGCAAACTGGTTTGGCTTATCACCAGATTTTAGGCCATCCATCAGGCGCAATTCACCAGCCAAAATACCATATGCACTAAGCATATCCTTGTTATTTTGCAACTGCTCAATTTCAGAATTGGATAATGTATCTTTCAAAAATGGGGCAAGATATGGAGTGGTATTGAAATTGCTTGTATTCAACTTAAATGCCCAAGCTCCATCGTCAGGCGATGTCTGTACCCACATGGCAAATTCGCCAGTTCTATCATTCAAAGGAGCTGTTGGTCTATAATTCAATTTTTCGCCATTAGGCCCAAATACTTGATTATATTTGGCTTTGAAAGAAGGGTCATAGCCATCAATATCTACACCAGGCTGAATGAAGTACGCCATATCGAAATCGTATAAAAGCCCATTATCCCATGCACCAGTCAGCATACAATATTGTTGGGGCATAATTTGCAAAGAACACTTCATGCCCTTGTTGCCCCACTTTGTTTTTCTGAACCATGTGTAATAAACTTCGCTTTGCATTAGTTCATAAACAACTTTGCGGAATTGTTCTTTGGACCTAAACTTGTCGCAAAAATTATATACTTTTTTCAAATCTTCCATATAAGTATCAGACTCAATATCACTTTGAGTAAAAGCATTAGTTGGAATAATCTGATAATCAAAAGCAAGCATATTTACATAACTCATAAGAGTGCGCTTAAAAATCATGTCGTAATTAGACATAAATTCTGTGTATGCTTGTAAATCTTGGGCTGAATTTTTATAATCAGCCAACGCCTTTTTGATTTTATCAACCGTAGGTATCCTTGGGTTTGAATTCAAATTTTGCAAAAGTTGATTGCTCATCCAAGGTGAATAATATCCAGCATTTTCGGCAATATACAATGCCTGTGCAAATTCAACAACTTCTTGAACTTGTTCTTTGGACAAAGAATCCATTTCCAACATATCCCTCCTTTCTTATTTCACCAAACCAATGGAACATTTTCCCAATCCGAATCATCTTCATCATCTTGGCTAGCTTTCGCCCATTGATTTTCTAATTTAGATATGATATGATTGCCATAAGACATAACAACGGCTTTATCTTTGGTCATGCTACGCTTTTCAGATAACTTAACTTTATCATTTGTATATGTGGCCTCAAGGTTAATTGCTTCAAATATCATTAACGCTGTTTCAGCATATGGAGCCATTCGCTTTGCAAATTCATCGGAATCAACTTGAAAATATTCACCGCTGTTTTCAAATTCTTCTTGAAATTCTCGTTCATCAATTAAGAATTTACAATGACCATTGCCAAGTTCTTTCTTCATGTCGTACCACATTGTTGAATTCAGTTCAGAAGTACCTCCTACTGGAATGATACAAGAAATAGCATCAGGGTCAACAGTGCGGCTCTTGTAATCCTCAATTTTATTTGAAGGCAATACATGAAGTTCTGGACGATTTGATACGGTCAACCCATGTGGGTTCCATCGACTACCATATTCAGGATTCTCCCAATAATCTGTAAGATAATTGTACAGAACTTCGCCACCATTGTTCTTATCCATCACTAGATAATCAGCATCATATAAAAACTTTAGCACACGAACTCTACGGGCCGCGCCCAAACTATCTGACGCTTCGTGACTTTCTGCATAATCCCAATGACGTTCAAAATGGTCATCTTTCCAATGTCCAGATATACATTGAATGATTGTATCATCGTTCTTTTCTTTTGATGTTGTGTTGGCAAAAGCAAAGTCAACTACTACCAATCTAACTTCTTTTTCAGGGTCTTTTAGGATATTTCCAAGGTCGATATTTGCATTAAATTCACTTGGCGTTGGGGGCCTAAATGCCCATTTAATTGTTTGGTTATTTTTGAATTGTTGATAAGAGAAAAAAGCATCTTCAGCTTCACCAACAGCTTCGTTATATAACTCTTGACGAATACTTAATTCGCTATCCGTTTTTAATGCTTCAAGCAAATATTCTTCGGTTTTTAGCCCTTCTTCAATTACATTGAATATATCAAAAGCAAATACCTTGTACTTGATTCTTTTATTCATGTAATATCCAGTTACGCAATTTGTAAATTCTTTATAAGCCCAGTCTGCCTTAAATCTATTTGAAGTTATATATGTCGTTTGGGCTTGTTCAATCCAGCGCTTGTTATGCTTAAATTCTGATTTCATCATATACAATGCTGGTCTTGGACGCTTCATAGGATTGAATACAGAAGAAATTACAGATTTTTTCAATAACATAGCTTCTTCAAGAATAAGCCAAGTTGCTCTTTCCATTTGTTATCTTATGGGCTTTTTATCCCATAAATCTCACGGTTGTATTTCCCGTAAGTTCGGCGTACCTTTTCACCCTCCGCAAAGGGGTCGGGAACTCTTGGGCCTATTATATTCTATATTAGTTTCAAGACCTACGCTCTGCGTGTGAATAGCTTGTTAATTCTATCCTTCCACTCTGATTAGCATTTCAGCTTTCCAGTTTTCTTTCCCGATTTGTTTAATTGTACATTACTGTACAAAGAGGCGAGTAGAGCAACTAAATTTTTCTATGATGACCAGCATTGCTTTTAATACGATTCTCAATGTCACAAACTTCTGAATAATGAATATATCTATAATATTTTCTATCTAAATAAACTTTGGCATTGCCATACATTTTTTTAAGAAAAAGATTGCAATTTTCCATGCCAACGATATACAAACGGCGAACGCCTGTTTTCTCGTCTACATAATAGCTGTTTATTTTATTTACATACAAAAAATTTCTTATTGATTCTAAAAAATCGTAGGATGTAGAAGCAAAATCGCATCTTGGCAAATTTCTTTTTTTATCCAAATGTATACTTCCATCACCGTCAAAAAATCCTCTTATAAAAGGCCAGATGTATTGAGGCTCTAGTTTTGGAAAAACCATTTGTTTTACTTTATTTGGGACACACCCCAAATTTATTAAATCATTTACAAAGTCTTTAGAATAAAAGCGAATACTTGATTCTTCATATGTTTTTCCATTACAAAAACCGCAACCGCGCATTTCTGTTTTTACTTCAATATTACCATTAACGGCTTTATTTAATTTTTTTAAGTGTCCTGCGTCTTTTGAAGACAGCATAATGGACGCTTCATGGTATCTCTTTTCAGGATTAGCTTGCGTATAGCCATCCGCAAAGAAAAAACCTAACCAATAAGCCTTTTCTTCAGAATCAATGTTTTGAAAAAATCTTTTATTGTATGTATATTTTTCTGGTTTGATTAAACCAGATTTGCACATTTTGCTTTTTACAGCGCTTGGGGTTCTGCCCAATTTATCCGCAATTTCTTTTCTTGACAGTAGTAAATAATTTTCTTTTAGAAATTGCAACTCTTCTTCTGTCCATTTTTTATTCACTATATGTTCCTCCTAAGATTTAATTATATAGTTTTATTTTAATAAAAATTTCACCTCTCGCTGACTCAACACAAGGCAATACACGAATACTCGACCCATTAAATGGGAACAACACAATCGCTACATCATTATCACGATTTATTTTAATCATGCCAATTTCAAGAAAATATCTAAGAACTTCAGAGTGTTTCATAATAATTTCATCCCTGATTTTTCTTTCAATCATCTTATTAGCTTGGTCAATGGTAGATGATGTAATAACAACTTCGGTATTCGGAAAAAGCAAACATCTAATAACAGCGCCTAAACCTAGTACATAAGATTTTGCGCTATTTCTTGAGCACATATCAAAAGAAGTTTGGGCATTAAACATTTGCCAAAGCATATAATGCTGATATGGGTGTAAACTCATCTTCAATCTATATTCAGCATAAACACCTGGGTTTCTACGATAAAAAGTTATCCAATCAATTATGTTTTCTTCTTCTTTACTTGAAGCAAATCCGTAATAATTATCCTCTTCGTTTTCCATTTCGTATTTTCGGAATGAGGCCATTTTCTTTGCGTCAGACACAAATGGCATCTAAATCACTCCTTTGATACATATGGATAATCTTTTGTTCCTGCAATAAGATTTCTTAACGGGCGCATCAATTGCTTTTCCAATTTCTGGCATCCACAAAAATCTTGATATTTCAAAATATCTTCATCTTCACAAGGTTTGGTTTGTTCCATAATTGCTGCTTGATATTCAAGCTGACGCTCAACATCGGAGCGTGTGTCGCTTTGAAAATTATCAATCTTTAGCATTTTCATCAAATCCATAATTTCTTTGCCAGCGGCAGTAATATCTTTTTGCTGAGCATCAGGGTCTTCTTCCAATTTGCGCTTTCTTAGTTCGGCCTTACACAAATCCCTATATCTATTTACTTGTGAGGGTTTCATATTCTTGAATTGACTTGTGTATTCATACATCTTAGCTTCAAGAAATTCATAATCTGAAACTTCATAATGTCCCCAATCCACAATTCTTTGCTTTTGTAAATCTACGGTGTCAACATGGCTTTGCGAAAAGAAGTCGCTCAACATAACATCAGAATCCCAAAGTCCCGTTGGCTTTTCATTAAGAGCATCATACGCCTCTAAATAAAACAAAAACAAATTTAATGTCTTATCTTTTTGATAGTTTGCATATGCTGTCTCCCAAGCTTGCTTCATAAATGGAACGCCCTGCTCCATGCACAAACACCATAAAGCAGCACCTTCATTGCCCAACATATCAATATAGCTTTTTAATTTTGTATTTGCACAAGTTTTGCAAAAATACAAACAACCTTGTGAAGAAATCGGACTTTTATTGAATTGCGATTTATTTTTTACTTTACCACAAACGGGACAAGAAAGTTCGCTTCTTCTACTATTATTCATTTTATTTCCTTTCATAAATAGAAACAAGGGCGCAGTTCCCTACGCCCCTTTCTATGTTCGTTTATTAACTTGTAACAGCGTACTTTGCCTTCGCAGTTGCGCCGAGATATGCCTGTACCTTTTACGGCCTTGGGCAAGGTCACCCCCATTTCACTGTACTTGGATTGTAACAGATTTTCTATTACAATGCTTGGACACTGTTGGTGGCCTCCTTTCATGGACAAAATTTCTCAAATTTGCTTATGGCTGAGATAGGCCATATTAAATTATTAAATTAATATCTAATCAATTCAAATAATATATTTTATTGAAACATTCTCCATTTTCGTCAAAACAAGCAAAGTAAGCGCCAGCACGATTGTGCTTTAGAATACTATTGGCGTATGGGTCACTACCCACCATAGATGGCACACGGATAATCCGCTTTGAGCCAATATTGCCAACACCTACCGCCTTGCTCGATTCACTATGAAAATGTGCCCCATAGCAAGCGTCAATCGTAATATCATATAGATTTTCAAAATGCTTCATCAATTCCTCAAGGTCTTTTGTTTCACCATGGGAAAAGATTAAATTTTCATTGAAAATTGTTGTGAAATATACATCATTATAAGGCGCAACCACAATATCTTTACAATTTTCAAGGCGTAAATTGACAAAAGCGTGGATGATATATTCTAAATTTTCATCTTGAAACTCTGGCTTCTGACTAAGGAATCTACAAACTGAATGATTGCCCGGAACCACAGCAAATTCAACTGGAATCTCTAAACGATTGTGAAGTTCAACTAGCCATGTTGCCATAAATTCAGCAAACTCGATTACAGATTGAACCACGGGCTGTCTTAGCTTCTTCAAGCTGTTCATCCTAACCAAACCTTCAACAGCGTCACCCATAGACACAACCTTAATTTTATCGAAATCAAAATCATCAGCTTCGATTTTTGCCAATAAATTCCACATTCTATTTTTGAATGTTTCAGTGTTATAGACATTTACTTTTTCGCCAAACAATCCATTGATTTCAAAATTGCTATCGTAGTGGGCATCGGCGATTGTCAAAATCGCAACTTTTTCAGCAGGGTTCGTGTGGGCAATTTGCTTTACCTCAAACGGCTTCAAAGCCCTTACCGCTTCTTGAACTTGCTCAACCAGCATTTCGCTTCTAGCCCGTTCACGATAATACTCCTGAGCTTGAATATTTACAGTTTGTAACTTCTTGCGTTCTTTAATCAATTCGTCTTTGGCATTATTGATTTCTTGAATTTTATCTTCGGACTTGATTTCCTTAATTTCAGCATCATCAAGGCGATTCAAAAATTTATTAAAAAACAAAAAACATCTGCGTAAATTTTCTTGACCATATGGCTCTTCGCCAATCAGCACTTGCGACCATTCCGCATAATTGATTTTTCCATTCTCAAGGGCATTGGTTGCGGATTTCACAAGAGACAAATAATTTTGTGCTTCATTCATTTTCTGCATCCCTTTGTTTCAATCTTTCTTGTCTTTCTTTTTTACGCTCCAATTGGTCTGCCCTTTCTTCGGAAATATCAATAATTTTTTCTAAACTACGAACATCATGGCATCCAAGTGATTGTCTAAATTTATCATGGAGCTTCTTAACTTTTGCCTCGGTTTCTTTTGTCTGCTGTTCAAAATCTTCATCTTCAGCATCCCACAATTCCATTCTAAGTGCCCTTACATAATCTCGCCAGGTAAATTCACCACGACTCTTGCGCCGTTTATATTCCCTTGTTCGATGAATTTCATTGATATCGTTAATCAAAGAATCGCAAGGTACAAACACTGGAAGTTGACGGGACGGGACGGTAACCGTGTGCATCTTGCCATCATTACCTTTTGCCTTATATTCATAGCCCTTATATCGTTGAACAGCAAATGTACCAATATAAGGAACCCTTACTTCACCAGCATAAACAAGTTCATGGATGACAACTTCGGCTAAGGCTTTGGTATATCTTTCCATTCTTGCTTTATCATACATATCTGCCCATTGAGCCAATGCTTCATAAAATTCTCTTTCATTCAATCCTTTATAATCAGGGAAAGATTTTTTCTGAATTGGGTCTTGCTTTTCATTAGCTTCCCTAAATTCTGGCGAAATTTTATAAAGTTTTTTATTTCTTGGTTGCGTTTTGGGCAAAACTTTTGCTTTCTTTTCTTTTTTCTTTTTTGGCTTTGGTGGAAGGGGCTTTTGTTCTTTATTCTTATATCCAGGTTTTGGCATATTGTTCTTCCTTTATTTTTTCATGTTCCCTATTGGTTGAAGTTTAGGTAGGGGGTAGGTTTGAATAGGGCCGTTCTTTGCATATCAAAATCAAGTGTTTTTGCTTCAAGATTTATCCCTTTGGCGTTGCTTTAGAACATTCAATGTTTTACTACATTTTTCTGAACAGCAACATTGATTGTGGACTGCTGGCACAAATCGCTTACCACATACTGGACAAATGCGCCCATGTCCTTCAAGATTTTTCTTGATGTTCTCTAAAATAACATCACCAAAACTAGCCCATAGCGTTTTCTTAGAAGAAGATTTTCTTGTGGTATATAAATAAGCGACAAGCGTATTCACAATATAGTCAATATCTTTACCACTTTCTTCAACAATTTTATTTCTTATTTTTTTATAGCAATATAATTCTTGGTCTTTTTTGTTCAAATCTTCTTCATTGAAAGCACCAATACGAACATTCCAATAATCATATGATTTGATTACTGGATTATCTGGCGATACGCTAAAGTCACTATCAAGATTCATCAACATTCGATAATCAAATTTGCCGATTGATTTATTAAATTTTAATCTTGGGCCGGGAATTTTTGTAGCTATTCGATTCATTGTTGAATTATTTGGCTCTTCAACTTGCTTGGGCAATTTATCTTTAGCGTAAATGAAAAAATTTGGAAGTTTTGATTTTGTATGTTTTTTAATAATTTCGTCTGCAAACTTTGGACGATTTAAGAAAAATAAAGTTTTGCTTGCATCAATGGTGAAATTTGTTTCCATCACAAGCCATTTAACGGCCTTTAGCGCTTCATCGCGGTCTTCTTGAGAATTGTTATGGACTACCGTAATCAAATTACTGATGGGGCCAATATTTCCAGATACATACGCCTTTGACATTCCTTGATAAATTGAATCTGGCGTAAGCAAACCACCTTGCGCTTTTTTCATTTCATAATACAAGGGAACAATGCCTTCCATGTTGCGCTTGGCGATTTTTACCAATAAATTATCTTTTACAACCAATGCTTTGTCTCCGTCACACACAGGAGTTGCTGACTATATCTTAACCATGCGGTTTCCCGTTTAGGTTCGGTGTGTTTTGGGACGAGGATTTTCACCTCGTCCCTACTCTACTCAGTTACTCTTTACCATCCTGTACGGCTAGTAAATACCCTTTCGATAGTCGATAGAAGTTTTGAATGAAAATTAAATTAATTTCAAATAATAATCTTTATATCCTTTTTCAGAGCGAAGCCTTTTAATGATTGATTCAAGATTTCTTCCCTTTTCAACCACATTTACTTCAGTGAGATAATGAACAGCTTCTCTCTGGTATTCAAAAGTGGCGATTAGTCCTTTTGTTTTATGGAAAAGTTTACAAGGTTTTGCTTTCCCGTTTCTACCACCTGACCGACCTTGCTTTTGCTTTGCATATTCTTTATCTTCCGCATATTTCAGACGAAGGGTATCATTTCCGTAATTTGGGTTTTTCTCGCCTGTATAATCTGGATAATGCCCGGCTTTTCTTGAATAAGCAACATTTTCTTGATGCGTAACCCACTCAAGATTGTAGGCCCATGGGTTCTTTCTGTTAAAGTCCAAATGATTTACTTCTGGCTTCGCTAAAAGATTAGCAACCCAAGCATTTGCAACAAATATATGCACAGCGATACTTCTATATCTGTTACCATCTTGTACAGAAACAACGGGGTAGCCATCTGCATTATATCTCCATTGTCTTTCCACAAAATCTTTCCCATTCCATGATTTAACACGACCAGTAGGCGTTACATATACCTTAAATCCATTATAGTCTAATGAAACAAAATCATTGTTCAATTTAAGACATTCATCTTTTGTCATAAAATCCCCCTTTCTTTTTTATTTAATTTTCATTCAATTTCTCACGGGATTGTACTCACTTCCCCCGTTAGCCTATATCCTATTCGTCATTTCCTACGAATCCTATCGTAATATAGACACCCTACATTTATAGGTTCCACCGTTTTATATCCCATGGTTTCCCAATGGGTTCGACTGCGACTAACTAATCGAATTGTAATAATTTGCTAATTAAATCCCAAGCACTGGTATAAATGCATTTAGTGTTACCAAACCATTTATCAATTTCTTCATTTCTTTTGTTTTTCTTAATGGCCCATTCTTTATACAAATGGGGACTTCTAAGGCAAGCAAGTTCATCACCGTCTTTGTAGTCACGACAATAAACCTCACCATCTGCTAACAACCCATTTGGCTCTTCAATCCCAAGAAAAAGCCATTCACAAAAGCTGTACAAATCTGGCGACAAAAACCGATATTCACCATTGACTCTAAGCCGACCAGCCTTCGCTTGTTTGACCAAACTTTTCTTTGTTTGTTTCAAAATATCACGACAATATGGGTCACGAAATAATTCTGGATAAATCATCAAGGCTTGTTGAAAATAGCTTGGATTTTTGTTATAATCTGTAGCCCCAAGCAATCTCATTGTCGTTTGATAATCTACGCCAATTTCTTCAATTTCTTGAACGGATTGCTTAATCAATCTATCAATTTCTTTATCTTTCATGTCTGATAGCGTCTGAAGCATTTGATAATTGATTCTACTTTTTGGCAATTTTTCTTCTTCCATGTTACAATAACTGGCTTCACATCCGCAAGTCTTAAAGCGTGATTTGTAGCAAAACCAAGAAGAATAAAATTTGTTCAGCTTAAACTGCGATTTTGTAAAAATATATCGAATATCTTCTTCAATTATCTTATGCGGTTCACCATAAATATCATACACAATACAATCGCCATCTGGGCATTTTTCTTTAATAAATTTATGAAAATCAAATTGTATCATCAAGCCTTTGACGAAAGGTAATCTGCACATTCTTGTTGGGCCGTCAAGCATAATACCAGCACCATCCATCACGGGAATTGGTACTTTCATTTTCTTTCTTGTAATTTCATAAGTTACATAATCAATGTAATCAACTTCGCCAAGAACTTCTGTTTCAAAATCGTCAACAACAATTGATTTATCAATGTCAAAATCTTCCCAAGGTTCTGTTGCTGAATTCATTAATGCGAGGTAGGCAAGAAATTTATTCTGGTTCATGCCACCTTTTTCATTGATTTCATCAATCGTTAAGCCGCACATAATTTTTTGTTCTATTCTTTTGAATTCCGATTCTTTGATGAACACAGCCTTCTTTTGCCTAATTTGCCCAGCAGAAGCGGTTAAAAAAATATATTTTTCATCGTTATAAACAAATCCATTTTTAACCAAATTCTCAAAAACCTGAAAAAAGAAAACACTAAGCACCATAATACTTAAAGTCAATTCATCTGTCTTGATTCCTAATGCTCTTGTCAATGCACTTTCAAATAACGAAATAATTTTTCTTTCTGTAAGTGCTTCTGGATTCAATTGTCTAGGGGCGATATCTTCAAGCCTTGAATCCAACAATTTGGTCAAATTTTCTTTTTCTTGCTTAATCAAATTGTTAATTTCTTTTTTCCATAAAAGCAAATCTTCTTTTGAGTAATTGATGGGTTGCTTTGATTCTTTGCCATCTTCGATTTTATCAATCCAGTTCGTGATTTGCTTTCGCAAGGAATATAATTTCAACAAACGCTTATGAATGTCTTGTTCATCTGGGAAATACATTGCGCTTGTGTCAATCGAGTACAAATGAATCTGCTTGGTCAAACCCATCAAAATCTTCTTCCTTTTTCTTGGTATTTGTTTTAAAATATTCAAAAAGTTCTTCAGGCTCGGGCTTCAAGTCAGTGCCATCTGTATCGAACTTGTTATACATCATTTCGTTCCAAATCATCTTGCCACCTCCTGTCTTGCTTTATCGCTTTAGCTTGATAAAAATTATATCATAAATTTCATCAGCTGTCAATAGATTTGGAAAATTTTACCAAATCATAAATTTATTAAAATTAAAAATTAAAAGAAAAGAACCAAAAGAAAATATATAAATATATATTATTAATTATATCATATTATTTATATTTTGTCAATATATAAAATATTAACAAATTGTAAATAATATATGAATAAATTATGAATAAAATAATACTTGACAAATATATAAATATATAATATAATTATAAAATATATAGAGTAAAGATAAGGGGTTGTAGGGGAAAAGGAACCCATTTCGAGTTAAAATTGATTGTGACTTTTTGTGAACAAAATGTGAACAAAATTTTTTCTTGACAAAATCTATCGGCTGTGATATACTATTGTCAGCACATCGAAAGGAATGAATATAATGGTGGGACAGGGATAGCCACCTTGTTGATGCCCTCAACATCAACTAATCACCAAATTTTATATACTTGAGGCGTATAAAAATGGAAGAAAATCAACGGATATGGAAAGTTTACCGGTACACTTGTAAACACAACGGCCTAATTTATATTGGGATAACAAGCAGGACACTTGATGAGCGCTGGGCCAGCGGAAGTGGATATAAAAACAATCCAAGATTATACAACACAATAAAAAAATATGGTGTTGAAGGTTTTATTCGAGAAATACTATTGGACAATTTGACTAAGCAAGAAGCGTTTGAGAAAGAAATCGAATATATTGCCAAGTTTAATGCAACAGACCCGGCTATTGGCTTCAACATCGCAAGAGGCGGTAGCGCGCCCATGTTTGGTCGCAAGCATAGCGAAGAGGCAAAGAAAAAGTTTTCTGAAACTCGAACTGGCAAAAATAACGGTTTCTTTGGCAAACATCATTCTGAAGAAACAAAAAACCTTTTAAGAAAAGCTAACACTGGTAAAAAGCATACCAAAGAATGGAAACAACAGCAATCAATTCGCACCAAAGAATGGCATAAAACACACGAAAATCCAATGAAAGGCAATCACCAATTTGTTGGGGAAAAGAACCCAATGTACGGCAGAAGGGGTAGCTTACACCCATCGGCAACGCCTGTACAACAATTTACTTTGGATGGAATTTTTGTTCAAGAATTTCTTTCTACCACAGAAGCAGCACAAGCCATGGGATTGCGTAATGGAGCGCATATAACAGAATGTTGTAAAGGCAAGCGCAAAAAATGTGCGGGATATGTATGGAAATACAAAATTGTAGATATGAGCGAACAGGAGGATAACGATGAAACTAATTGATGCTGACGAATTTGTAAATTATTTAGAAAAATATTCAAATAGATGCTCTGAATCAGCAAAAGGTAGAAATAATGAAAACGATATTCTTGAATATCTATTAGGAGTTGATTTCGCCAAAGAAGAACCCCTTGAAGCATCAACAATCGACCCTCTTGACGCTTTGGGCGTTTGTCGATGTAAAGATTGTCTTTATTTATGGCACGATGCACAGAATGAATTGTTTTGCGCCATTGAAAAACTAAACTACCCAAAAGAAACGGATTATTGCCCTTATGCCAAAAGAAAGGAAATATAATGTTTGATTTTGAAAATAAACCTGTTAAAGATTGGACTTTAACTGAAGCAAAAGAATATTGTAAAGCCCATTGCACTAATGAAGAGTATTGCCTTGGAAAAGATTGCACCTTAAGAGATACCGAAAGTTGCACCGTATTTTTCGCCGAGATGGAATTAAAAGACAACACAATCATAGAGTTTACCCCTGACGAAATTGCCTTTTGCCGTTTACTTAAAAAAACTTGTCCTTGGGCAAATTATATCGCAAGAAGCTCGATAACTTTGGTGTATTTAGAATTACAGCCTGTGTTTACACACAATGGATATTTTGAATCTGGAAGAACGGGCAGATACGCAAAAATCGATGAGAAGTTCTTCCCTCAAATTAAACACTTGACATATTATGCTATTGATGATATCATTAAACTAGGAGATGACAACAATACGTGAAATTTTATTTAAGGCAAAAAGATTAGACGGGCAATGGGTTGAAGGATATTATTTTACTGATTTATCCAATAGCCATTTTATCAAAATTGCACGAAATAATAGGATGGGAAGTTTTGAAATCAATCCCCACACCCTCTGCCAATTTACTGGGCTTACAGACAAAGACGGCAACAAAATTTGGGAAAAGAGATATTCTTGATAATCCTGAGTAGCTGGAAGGAGATAACAAAACATGACACACGAACAATTCAAAAATCTACTAGAAGAACTTGATGGCACTGGCGCAAAAGTTCTATCCGAAAGAAATTCCAAATATTCTACTTCTGATGATGCCCTACAAAATTTTCACGAAGGTGCAGAAATCATGGGCTGTACAACAGCACAGGCTTGTTGGGGTTACATGACAAAGCATCTGTCAGCCCTAAGAAAGATGATTTGGTCTAATGACTTCAACAATCGTGAAGATGTATATGAAAAATGTATTGATACAATCAACTACATTCGTTTCCTTTGGGTCATTAGCGAAGAAGAAAGAAACAAAGCAAAACAAGATAGCACCGCCAAAGAAGAAGCAACAAGCGCCGAAACATTAACTAATTGTTGCAATTGTGAATATGTTGATGTTATTGAATTTGACGAACCATGCAAGTCTTGTAGAGGGTCAAAAGTTTGGGGTACACCAGAATACAATGACGCCCCAAATAATTTCAAAAAAGCATAAATTTTCTCTTGACATTTGCCTTCGTTTGTATTATAATTTATCTTGCAATCAAAGGAAAGGAAAATTCATAATGTCTGGAGCAAATTTGCCTCGATTGTCGGAGGCCAGAATACATCATTATTTCAATATGGCGCATAACGCTTGCTATTATAGCGACAATCCAAGGATTAGGCTTGGGGCCGTATTGGTTTATAAAAATAAAGTCCTGTCCGTTGGATGGAATTCGACAAAAACAAACCCAACCCAAAAACGCCTTAATGTACAGCGTGGATTTGATGTAAATGCGTCCAATGCTTTCAATACGCTTCATGCCGAAGTTGATTGTTTGTTAAAGGCCAAAGATTTGGATATTGATTGGGGCAAGGCCAGCATCTTTGTCTATCGCATCAAGAAGAATGGGGAAGTTGGCCTGTCCCGCCCCTGTAAAGGTTGCATGACTTTAATTAAATCCATGGGCATTAAAAATATATATTATTCAACAGATGATGGATTTGGATATGAAAGAGTGGATATATAAAATGGATGAATATATTAGCCGTGAAGAAACCAAAAAGGCGCTGGGCCTAAGCTTTGGCAGTGTTATGGATGCTGTATGCGCAAATAGAATTGTTGATAGTGTCCCTGCCATTTTCAAATGGATTCCAACATCTAAACAAATGCCCAAGGCCGAAGAAAAAGTTTGCCTGTTTTGTAAATCAAAATATGGCACATACCAATGCCAAGGTTTCTATATTCCAGAAAAGATGGATGTAGAAGATTCCATGTTTAGTTGGGATTATGAAATTCTTGAATACGATGAAGAAAACGATATCAGCTATGTACAATCTGGCTGGTATGAACGAATCTATAACTGGGACGAATATAGTGTTGTTGGCATTAATGATGAAGTCCTGTATTGGATGCCATTGCCAGAAAATCCAAAAGGATGGGATAAATAATGGAAAAATGTAATTGTTATATCAATCATCCTTGGTCAAATAAATATGGATATTGTATGGGCACCAAAAATAGAGATTTGTGTACTTGCCAAGGTGATGAGTCTAATTGTGACTTTTACTTTGGAAAGGAAAAGAAAATGACTACTCTTGATATGATGATTGAAGCCATGGCCAATGGTAAGACCTACCGTGCTAACGATTTGCTATATAACACCAAACTTGGTTTTCATAATAAGATCGGCAACAAATGGCAAGGTTCTGCTTTTGATTATTTGAATACATTGTTTGAAATTGATAAGTGGCAAATGGACAGTACAATCTATATGACCAAATCTGAAGCCGAAGAAAAATACGGCATCAGAATTGTGGGGTGACAATATTGAATAAATTTTATGTACCTGACTACGCTTTTGACAAGACAGCAATCGAGCAAGCAGCAAAGAATGATGCAATCCTTATCGTCCCGAGCTATGGCGAAGAAGATGCGGCGCTTATTGATGCTTATGAACAAGCGATTGCTGAATCTGGGCTAACCCGCCCTGATGGAAGCCCCATTTCGGTAATGACATGGGCTACATTCATGGACATGGAGCTTTACAAACTCGGCCCAAATGTTGTCTTGGCTGACACTTCAGAAATTTTTGTCGAGATGCTTGGCCTTGATGAAGATAAGGTAACGATTATTGAAGATATTGATATCTAAACCACTTCTGTGGTTAATAAATTAAAGGAGAAAGTTAAATTATGAATTTAATTTTACAAAACCTACCCAGAACTGGGGGGGGGCTTAAACTATAAGCCCATATTTCAACGCCTTGATTTCTTGAATGAAAGGGGCGTTGGCTAATGGCTTATGGTAGTGTGCTGGGACAAAGCCAAAGCGTGTTGAGTCCTGCTACGGCGATTAAGATGGGGCTTGAACCAACCGCAAGTGCTGACGATGCCTTTGATAAATTGACTGGCAGCGTGTTGCAAATCGAGAACCAGCTAACCAATATCCAAGGCGAGCCAATCCAAATTCCATCAAGCCAAATTTTGAATGGCGTAAGAATGGCGACTGGAAGCTATGTTGGAACAGGGGCATATGGCAGTAATAATCCAAATAGATTGACTTTTGATTTTGAACCAATATTGTTTATGGTATTTGGTTCAGCCAATACCTCCAGTTTGGTTTCTACAGGATTTGCGTTAAAAGGTTTTGGTTTAATGACTTCAACAAACACGAGCTACAATTCAACAAATGCTGGTGGTTCGTTGGGTTATGCGCCAAACATTGCTTTCAATGGTAAAACTATAAGCTGGTATACAAATAACGAAAAAGCGTATAATCAATTTAACGCACAAAATATAACCTACAACTACATTGCTTTTGGTTAATTTATAATTTAACAAATCAATCTAATCTACAAGCCATTCAACATGGCTTAAATATATAACAAAAGGAGATATTTTATGAAAATTGTAAAACATGGTCTTCACTGGGGGGGGGCTAAGGTTTAACAGCCATAGCCTTCGCCATTGTCAACAGCAAGCGTCTATCCTTAATGACATGGGGAGGGATAGATAATGGCGTATGGTATGGTATTGGGGCAAACGCCCAAATCTCCTAAAGCAAATGAAGTCGAATATAGCAACGCATCAACTTCGGCCTTAATCACAAGCAACAATGTCCAAGGTGCTATCGACCAGCTTTTTACATCTGTCAGTAATGGAAAGAATAAAATTGCTGGTGCAATTACTGACAAAGGCGTAAGCACCAGTGGCACGGATAGCTTTGATGTTATGGCGGGGAATATTGGGAAGATTTCAACAACGCCCAAAGTTTCCATGGAAAGCTATACATTGGATAGGGCAGGTGAATGTAATATTAGACCTGGATATATATTATGGCAAACTTGCTTTGTGGTTATTGATTATTATGAATTTAGTTATCAAACTGTAGCGGCCCATGTTAATTTTTATGGCAATGTAAGAGAGTATAAAAACACTATAAGTCTTAAAGGAAATCAACTAACGGTTCCACCACAATCCCGCACTACAGGTGATGGTTCCAAAGTTAAAATGACACCTATTGAAGTTTATATATATATTATTTAGACTAAACAAAAACACCCTTGGTCAATTATGGCCTTGGGTGTTTTTAATTTTATAATTTAATCGTCTAATCTTTTCATAATTTGCTTAAAGCTAATCGAAGGATTTGGCTTCATATTGATTTCAATAAATTGTTTCCTTTGCCCTTGGGTGATATTGTCCATTTGTTTATTTTTTGTCTCCAGCGCCTTTCTGCATGATTCTTCGTTAATCGCCGTCAGCGCATTTAATTCTTTGCAAAGTGATGCAATCTTCCCCTTTAGCCATCCTTCTGTTGGGCAAGATATTTTCATAATGGGCTTGAGGTCAAAATATGCGCCATTGAATTTATCCTTGACCAGTTCACGAACCTTGCTTTGAAATTTTGCCCATAGATGGTCTGGAACCCAAAATTTGCCGCCTTTGTCAACATTGCCCCAATTTGGTGGCATCACCTCGTCTATGGCATCGTTATAAATTTCTTGGCATCTTCTTTCCAATTCGCTATCTGTGGGCACATTGATTGATTCAATATATTCATAAGCACCAACATTGATTTTCTTATATAGCCTATAACATTCTCTGGTCTTAATGCTATGCCTGTTTTCCATGGACTTCAAGCGCCGTTTAGTCCATTGGTTCAAAATTCTATATAGGGCAAGTCCCATCTCTGGCATATAGTGATATTGTTCATCAATTGAATTTATAAAATCTTTATTGCAAGCATACGCAAAATTTTCATTTACTTCTTGAAATAATTTCAGTGTATCCATATTTGATAAATACAAAGGTTGCCCATTGTTGTCTACAAACGCCTGATAGACTGCGGCCTCAAACATGATTTGATATTTGTTGTTTGTTGATAATAGCCCCAGCAATTCAACTTCATCTTCATATACTTTAGTAACCATGTATCGTGTTGGCTTTTCCAAAACTTCAATATTGCAATACATTGACAGGCTGTTCATTTGGGCTTTTTTGCTGTTTCCAGTTTTTGGCTCTACGCCTATACATTCGCAAAGTTGTTTGTACTTCATCTCTCGCCCAATTATTTGGTTCAATTTGTCTACTATTTCCATCACCATCGTCCTTTCAATTTTTGTACAAGAAATTCAACTGGCCTGAACTTCTCATTTTCCTATAAAAATAAATGTCTATGACATTTTTGTACATAACTTGAATATATAAGAGATTATCTATATAGCCAAGTAATGTACAAAAATTGTCTACGGCTTTAATTATATATGCCTACACCAATCAAAGAAAAAATTTTTTGGATATAAGGCAAAATTCTTCAATGAAACAATTGTTCCATTTCTCCATTATATTATCATATAATTATGAACATATTATGAATAAAATGTAAACATTTTGTAAACAATAAACAATATTTATATTTGTGGATAACTTTGTGGAAATTGTTAATAAAAATATTGAATCAATTAGTGGGTGAGATTTAGATGGATGGTTGGAAATAAAGCAGGATGGGGAAGATATTGAAATATAAAGGATTTTGGATAGATTAAGCTGTAGGAAATTGAAAATGGTAGGAATGGATGGATAGGGACGGAAAGTGGGATGGCGAATGATAATGGCAGGTATTGATTTTTAATGGTGAATGATGGATTTGTTTTGGTTCTATTATGTGGTTGTGGATTGTTAGTGCTACTACCACTTTTTCACTCGAACGCTTGTTCGACTATCCATAACCTACCCCGGTTGTGGGTTAACATAATATACCATATATACTATAATAGGGGATTATCATATAGGGGCTTATTTTATAGGGGTTTTCCAATTTTTTGGAAAATCGAACGTCTGTTTGAGTTAGTGTTTCACATGAAACAATGCAAGAAGATAGGCAAAAGCTTGCAAAATAGGACATTAGGCGAGGAAGTGGCGTTATATATCCACACCACAACATACAACGCAGCACACCTCAAATCTCCTTCCATATTCTACCATTAATCTCCTTCCATAAAATACCAACCTTTTTCCATAATTTACCATTTCCATTTACTACCATTTACAATATCTTCCATTTCATTTTTGCCAGTTTTTCCCTGTAATATTTTACCATTTTTATTTAATCCCTTATATCACTTTATATAATATACATTATTATATCATATAATCTTTCCTTCTATCATATCATTATTAAAACTATATCATACAATATCCATATCAATATTCTACCATTTTATCAATTATATCATATAATATCTATAACTATATATAACTCCATGCAATCGTTTTGCATATTATACACAATATTCATTGTATATTCACTTATAAATATCCAATATTTCATTATTATATTGCATATTCTAACTTTTTGCCGTCAAAACATTGAATAATTAATAAAAATCAGTGAATATTACAACCTTATAAATATACAAATCGCGCCTACAATGTTCCGAGGGTAGATATACTATATTGACTCAGAAGGCCAGGAAGGGGCCTTAAAATGCCAAACAGGCTATGTTTCTGTCGTGGGCATATGTTTGCATGGCGTAGACACGAGTTTATATATAATTGTATATGGGGGCGCAAGAAAAATTGTACAAAAAAGACTTGCGAGGAAGTCGAAAAAGTACGCTTATTTTAATCTCAAGTATGATACTATAATGGCACGCAAGGGGGCAACGCCTTGCAAGAAAAACGATGAAAAAGGAGAAAAAACCATGAAAAGAATCTACAATTACTATCCCGAGAATACTACCATTGATTTGCGCCTCGTAAAGGCCGAGCCTCTGTGCTCCCCCCGTACTGGCGAGCCCGTGAAAAATCAATATTCTATCCGCCTCGGGTACGACCTGCGAGTATATCAGTCCTATAATACACGGTGCCTCATGTTTGATCTGGATTGTCATGTAATAACCGTTTACCCTGCGGCATTCGCTGCAAGCAAAACTACTTCAAAATACGCCAAACAATTTCTTGTTGACTTTTGCGGGCTGACAGGAGCCGAGATCGATGAAGTAAAAAAGATTGCAAAAGCCGAAAAATTCACAGAAGAAGAGCCGTTGTATATCGAGTTTTGAGGAGGAAAAATCATGAAGAAATGGTATAATATTGAATTGACCCAGGAAGAGTGGACAGACTTCCGCGCAGTGCTGAAAAAAGACGGGGAAGAGATAGGCGAGCCGTGGATATACGAGGCCGCTGATGTCGGCGACATGGTATATATTAAGATACAATGTGCGCCGAGTGAGCTTTGCTATCTGAACGAACTTTTACAAGAGATTTTTTGAAAGAAGGGAAAACTATGAAAGTATCTGATATTCTGATTTTTTGCGGCCTTGCGCTTGCGTTCGTTAGTGGCGGGCTTTGGAGTCTCCCCTGCATTATGATTTTTGGGGGCGCGGGAATTGCATTGTTGTGGCTCGGCGTGGCTTTGCAAGACAGCGAGGAAGGCGAGAATTGAGGGGCGCAGCGCCCCTCTTTTTTTACTTTCACACTTTAACACGCTAAAGCGCTAATGTGCTAACACGCTAATTCATTATCACGCTAACACTTTAACACACTAAATCGTTAAATTATTTTTCGCCCACACTTTATGCTTTGCAAAAATTCGCCGCCTATATATAGTATATACATATACACATATTATATGTAAGCTATTAGCCCCATATATACACATAATGCTAGCCATTGGCCACATTTACATATTGACTTATGCGCTACATTTATCTATACAAAATGCACAAACAAATCAAATGCAATTTGTATACATTTACATATTGACTTATGCGCCATCATCGTTTACAATATAGACACAATCAAACAACGGACGACAAACAACAACAAATTTATGGAGGTTATATACATGAAAGTTACTATTGAATTTAGCGAGTTCACTCCTTGGTCTGGCGCGGTTGATACATGGAATAAAATCAATGACGCTGGATTAATTGACTTATTTGAGGCCCAGCTGGAAATGGTGTATGAAGATGACATCAGCAATACACATCTAAACGATTTGCTCTGGTTTGATTCTGACTGGTGTTTAGAATTGGTTGGACTAAATGAAGAAGACGAGGACGAAGAAGAAGAAGAAAATGATGATAAAGAAGATGAAGATTTTTTCAACTTCTGCAACTCGTTCAATAAATGTACAGAATGTCCTCTGTATATGTGTAAAACTGTAGACCATTGTCAACTAATTTTTAATGAGGATAAAAATAAATGGATGGGATATATCCAAAATGATATTTGAAAATCAAAATCCAATTTCAAAATTAAAAATTAAAATTAAAAATTGGTATTGGCAAACGGAAATCAAAATGCTATAATAAATATACAATCTAACGAACGAAAACCAAAAACACAAATTGAAATCAAGAAGGAGAAATTAAAATGAAAAAGATGAATGTAAACTTGACTTGCAAGGGCTTGGTAAACAAAATGGCAAAGGGCGAAATCAATTTTGATACCAGTATCCAGCGTGGCCTCGTGTGGGACAATGGCAAAAAATCCCTGCTGATTCATTCTTGTATTGAGGGCTTCCCGATTCCACCCATGTTCTTGGTCAAAAATGAAGATGGAACTTTGGACAGCCTTGACGGCAAACAGCGCAGCAACGCCATTGCCCAGTTTATCAATGGCGAATTTGATTTAACAACTGGTTTTCCCACTTGCTTTGATGACGAGGGACAGCCCGAAGAGTTTAGCGGGATGAATTGGGAAAACCTTCCCGAATGGGCGCAGGACAGAATCAGAGACACAAATATTACTTGCTATTATTTGGAAGATAGCAACGAGAACGAAATTCGAGAAATGTTCCGCAGATTGAACAATGGAAAGCCCTTGTCTGCAACTGAGCTGACCCGTGTAAAGGCCGTGTCCCTGCCTATCTTCCAGCAGATTGCAAAGCATCCCGCTATTGATGTGGCAACGACAGAAAAAGGCAAAGCCAGATTTGCAGATGAAACCTTGGCATTCCAGATTTATGGTATGGCCTACATGGATGCGCCCGAATTTAGCACAAAGGTTTTTCGTCCCTTTATTGAAGCTGTCGTTGTGACTGATGAACAGAAAATGCGGATTGAAAACGGTCTCGATATGCTTTACAGTTTGATGGAAATGCTAGCCGAAGAGCCGAAGGACAACAAAGAAAACGCCCGTGTTTTCAAACGCATTAAGGCTAAGACTCATTTTGTGGCTATGGCCTATCTTGCTATGTTGTGTGCTGAAAACGATGTAGAACAGGATGAATTTAATGCTATGGTTTATGATTTTTTCAAGACAAGCGCAACGGCCACAAGCCCCGAATATCTCAAGACTATTGGCGCAGGTGCTGCTTCTCCTATGGCTGTACAGGGGCGCAAAGAGGTAGTTGAAAGCATGGCTAAAGAATTGGGCTGTGAAATCTGATTGACATATTGCACAAAATAGACAAGCTATATGGTGTGTAATTTGTATAGCTTGTCTATTGCAATCCATAGCAGATATGATATAATAGAATCATCAAACACAGGAGGTCAAGAAAATGAAAGTCATTTTTAGAAAAGATAAAGAAACAAAAGAAATTATAGCTTTCTTTCCAGAGACTTATAGTAATGGGTTTTTAGATAGTTATGCACATATTGGACAACATAGCATAGCATCTATTCAGTATTATAAAGAAACAGAAAAAGCGAAAGAAACTGAGTATCAAAACTTGCTAAAAGAGTTATATTCGATAGGATATGATAGTTTAAAAATAATGTCTAAAATGATATATTGAAACAGGTTTTCTAAAGGGCTTGAACCTTAATCAAGCCCTATTCCATAAAATTTATTTAGGAGGTTAGCAAAATGGATTTGCATACATTAAGAAACAAATTGACAGAATCTCTTTTAAAGAATGGTAAAACTTCATCTTTCAAGCGTAATAATGATAATATGAGATACAAAGCATATCTAAATGATGGTTTTATTTCAGTTTGTTATAATTCAAAAGGCGAAAAAGTAACCATGACATGGGATACATTTTTATATATTTAGTTGGAAAATATGGGGGCTAAACAATGATTACTCTTTCTCAGGCTTTTAAGTTAATCAAAATAAAAGATGACGAATGTATAAAAATTATGTTTAGTAATGGAAAAGAACAGATATACACAGCAAAAGAAATTAAAAATAAACTCGATATGAAAAGCATAACAGTTAATCATATTGAGCCATGATTTTCCTTTTATGGGGATTGGAATGGATGGAAAATGGAGGTAAAAGACAATGACAATTCATAAAGCAAAAGCAAATAGTTATGCAAGTGTAACTTCTGAAAATGTAGCAAGATACATTAAAGAGTATTCCCAAAAAATTACAGAAAATGTAAATGGGGCATATTATAATGGTAAGTTACAACAAACAAACAAAACACAGCTTAACGCAATCGCAGCAGAGCTTGAAACAGTATGCAAGCGTTTAGATTATTTAATCGAAGGAGTGTATTGATATGTTCAATTCGTTTACAACAGTTTTCCAAAACGACTACGGGCGCGTTGTTTATAGACAAGTTACATACTTGTTTTTTGACGGTGTATACTGGTGGATTGACTTTAACGATGGAACAGACACAAAGACAAAAGCAAAGCTGCTGGAGGTGTGCTATGACGAATAACGAAATCATGACAGCCTATAAGGTGACACACAAGATAGATATTGACGCTCCTCTATTGACTGCTGGCGTGTGGCGAAACAAGGGATACAAAATCAAACGAGGAGAAAAGTGTAAACATAGAGTTATGCTGTGGGCAAATTGCAAGTGCAAAATCAAGGCAGAGCAGGAGCAAGACGGGCAAGAACAAAAGCAGAAGAAAAGCAGTCACACTTACATGAAAACGGCTTGCTTGTTTGAATTGAATCAGGTTGAAAAGATGGCGGGGAAATGACTCCCCGCTGTCTTTTTGTCTTGTTTGGCTTTTCCTTGCGTTGTGTGGCGTTTATATAATCAAGTAGACTAATTATATAGGCAAAGTTAAAGTCGCTTAGAATCGCTTATAAGTGGCTTTATGTGGGTTTATAAATTCATGCGTCAAAACAGACAAAAGACTGCATCTTTATTTGTGTAATTTTTTTGATAGATTTAGCTTGACTTTTTGCGATATTGCGCCTATAATAAAAGCACAATCAAACGAGGGGAGAACAATTTTATGTATAATTTGTATAGCGTGTTTGCAAAGTGCAAAAGCAATCTTGAATCAATGGAAATTCCCGTTGCTAAAGTTGTAACGGTAGAAATCAACTATCGAGCGCATAGAAGATGGGGGCAATGCAAGTTAAAACCTAACGGCGCATACGCAATCAATATCAATGTAGACTTGCTAAAAGAAGCCAACCCCTTGTCCGCATTGCAAAATACAATCTATCACGAGTTGCTCCATACTTGCCCTAATTGTATGAATCATGGCAGCACATGGACAAGTTACGCAAGTAAAGTAAACAGTGTAACAGGGCTGAATATCAAACGATGCTCCACAAGTGAAGAAAAGGGCATTGTAGAGCGCAGAGAGCCGAAGCGTGTAGTGCATTATATTATTTCTTGTCAATCATGCGGCGCAAGCTGGAAAAGACAGAGGGCAAGTAAAGTTATTCAAAATATCAAAAATTATAAGTGTACTTGTGGCGGATGCTTGAAGGTGGAACAAGTGTAAAAGGGCGGGAGTAATCCCGCTTTTTTATTTTATTTTTTTAAGCGCGCGCCCTCTCCAGTTTACAATATTATAAGCGATAAAATCAAGTTTTTCAATAGTCGATTTATACAAAAATATTTCTGCAATTTGTGCAATATTTCAATAGATTTTTGTTGACAAATTGGCAGCAATCCTTTATAATAAAGACAAGCTAAAGGAAACAACACTTGAAAATATGGAGGTAAACAAAATGACTATTACTGAAAAGCGCGCAGAACTGTACAAAGAGTGGAGGCTGGCAGTGTACGCAAACGATGGCGACTATTACAATAGCACTTTGGTTCTGGGTGTTCCAGATGGTGACACAATGGAAACTTTGCTTGAGGATTTGCAAGATGGCTTCTATGATGAAGATATTATGGAGACTCTTGAAGTTTACAAAAGAGCAAAGAAGCGTTACGGCGCTGCAGGCTGGTATATTGGCGATACTATTTACATGGACGAGGCGCAAGCCATTGTTGAAATTGAATATATTGAAGGCAAGATGCCGACCAAAATTTATAAAAACAAAATTGTATATTAACAGATTGAGGGCGGTTAATCCGTCCTCTTTTCTTGCCTATTGACCGCACAACGCTTTGGCAGCCGTTCTAATCCCGTTAAGGTATAAACACCTTACCCAATCTACAAGGGCTACAAAGTGCCTTAAAATGGCAAATAATGGCATTGAATATTTTGCACAATTTGATACATGAATTTTATTCAATTTGACAATAGACATTCAAAACAAAACTTGATATAATACAAGCATCAAATAAAGGAGGTCACTAAGATGACTATTAGACAATTTGCCAAGAGTAAGGATTTTAACATTGTGGGGAAACTGACCAGAAAAGCAGAGTGGGAACAGGGTAAGAACGAATATTGGTACATGGATGAAGCTGGAAACGAATATTGCAAGAGTGAAAAGGGATTTGCAATCGTGGCAGCTGATGGCGGAATTATCTAAAAATTTTTTGAAAAAACATTTAACAACAAGCTAAGTTTAATATATAATAAGACCATACCAAACAGAGAGGAAGTAAACACAATGAAACAGAACAAAATTCAAAAATCTTATCAATTCCACGGTTGGACAATCGTTGACGAGGGCACAAGCTGGTGTGCGTACAATTCAGAAGGTAAGCGGCTGATTAGCAGCATTGAGTCCTCGGATGTGGTTGAGAATATCATTGTGAATGTGTTCGGGGATTAACCAACAATCTGCCATAAGTCTTGATTTCTGCAACTGAATATGCTATGCTATAAGGGTAAGGCAAGGGAACTTGTCTTGCCCTTTTGGCCTTTTGTGGGCGTGTTCAAAAGTCGAACATTTGTTCGATAGAACATCTGTTCGATGAAACATTTGTTCGATTTTTGGCTTTTCGATTTTTCGATTTTCGCGGCATCAAATTTTCGCCGTGTTAAGCGATTCGCAAAAAATTCACGGCGATATAGTATATAGATATATGTATATATAATGTATATGTATCTATCAATATATCCACCTTAGCCACATCAATACAAACCAACCATGTATATAGGTAATACATCATTACACACAACAGCATACAATATCTATATACATACAACCTAGCATTTGCAAATCAATAGATGTATGCCATGCAAGCAATATATAAATATACAGCCATAGTCCAAATTTATACAATGGCTTGATGTAGAAATGCAAGTGAACATATCATCACCATTGAAAAATTTTTTGATGAACCCACAGCTTACGCAAAAATTCTCAAGCCACGCATGATGTTGAAAGAAACTGGCAAGGCCGTGATTGTTGAAAGTCCATTGACACAGCCTGAACACAAAGCCAATCAATCTATGGCCCAAGCCAATAAATCAATCCGTCCCATTGAAAAAATTTACATCACTCACTCAGTCAGTAAGGTCAAAGAGCAAAATAAATTTTATTCAATTTGTGAATTTTTAGAAAAATTTTGTTGACAAATCGGTAACAATATGTTACAATATGTAACAGTTGATGCAGGATATATGAATCAACTATATAATCAAAATTGAAAATTGAATTTGAAATTTAAGATTGAGATTGGAGATGCAAAATTCAAAATGAAAAATTTGATTTGGAAAATCGAAATTGAAAATGAAAATGGCGGTTATTGGGAATGTCCATATTGTGGCGCAAGATACAACCTACCCGAAAATTCAAAACCAAAAACCAAATTTTGCATGAAATGTAAGGGTGAATGGGAGGAATCGAAATGAAAAACTTGAAATGGAATTGGATTTTGAAATTTACGATTTGCCTTTGGGCCATTATCTTGGCTGCAATTTTTGTTTCCAAAACCAGCGCCGAAGATGTAATTCAGAATCAGCCAAAGGAAATCGAAATTGAAAATGAAATCATCTATACAGTCGAGCCTTTGTATCCTGTTGATATTGCTGAAGTTGAAGAGACAAATGTAAATGAAAATGTTGCAAGTAAAATTGAAATTGAAAATGAAATTGATGTGCCATATTATGTGCTGACAGATTATGAAAGATTTGTTGCAGAATCTATTGTGGCTGGTGAAGCTGGCGATAGAAATTTTGAAGGCAAACTTGCAACAGCATCTTGTCTAATCAATGCGGCACTGAAAGACAACATCACTGTAAGTGAAGTCAGAAGTCAATATGGATATGATGGATGGAAAGATATTGACAAATTTGAATCGGAATGTCTGCGGGCATATGGCAATACAAAATTGTCGGATGAAGTTCGTCAAGCAGTTGCCCAAGTATTTGACGAAGGCAAAATTCTAAACGAAAATATTCTTTACTTTTACAATCCAAATATTATGTACAGCAGTTTCCATGAAAACCATACACAATATTATTTTACGATTGATGAAATTAAATATTTTGGCCCAAAAGCTTGACAAGCAAATTGATTTGTGATATAGTATAATCAAATCAAACGGAAGACGAAAGGAAGTTACACCATGAAAGGAAAGCCCATTCAGCTTTACAATGAAAACAAGAACCCTTGCACAAAGGATTGTCCGAATCGAAAATTGGGATGCCATGGTAGTTGTGAATTGTACAAGGCTTTTGATGAGGCCAATAAGGCAAGACGGGCCGAAAATCTTTATCGTAATGAACGAAGACAAGACCTTATTGCCGTTGCAAACGAAGGCTTTAAAAGAACAATCCAAGGAAATTATTGACAAGGCAATGCCTTGAATAAATATAAAGGAGCAATAGATTATGTATATTTTGCAAAACTACCCCTTCACTGGGGGGGGCAAGAACTATAAACTAAATCTTGTATCCCATCTTGAAACGAAAGGTGGGATTGGATAATGGCGATTGGTGGAATATTGAACCAAGAAACCGATGTTACAGGCTTCGCCACAAAGGCTGAACTGAAGCAAGAAATTGATAAGGTCAATCAATCTTTAGGGACTCTGCCAGGGGTGCCCAAGTTGGTTGGAAGTTGGGATTATACATTTACATACGGCGATAGTAAGTTTTTTATTTTTTCCAAGATTCCAGAAGAAACTCTTATTGACAGTAGATGTTTCTATATTGTTTCGGAATTCATAAGTGATGTTTCAATAAAGACTACAGCTGATAGTTCAATTGATATTGTTGTCAATAACAGTGCCGGAGCTAGAGCAACTAATATTTTGAGCTTCGCTAGTCGTACATATAATCACACTTTTAGTAAACACAATTTGGATATATCTTTTGGTCAAAAATTTTATACGAGTTTCTATAATACTAAAAAATCTTATGATAGTTATACAGGAAAAATAATATACAGTTTTGCTGTATTCAGCGATGAACAAATTCTTACTATTAATAGGTTTGATAATTTTAATGAAGGGCATATTCAGTTAACAGTAGATTTCTTATATAGCTGCACAATCCCCATGCGTTTTTCAGTATATGTAATCGAATAAAAATCAAAAGGAGAAGATAACAACATGATTCTCGATGGCAGAAAGCTTGCCAACTATATTGCTGACAAGCTGAAGTATAATGTGGCATATCTTAAATACAACAACATCAATCCAAAATTAATTGTGTTCACATCATCTGACCCTGCAAGCCAAGTTTATGTCCGCAATAAAATCAAAAGGGCTGAAGAAATCGGCATTGAAGTCGAAACCATCAAGGCAAATATTGCAAAGGATGTATTGGATGTTCTTGAAGCAACAGATTGCCCATTCATTATCCAGAAGCCAAGCAATTTGTTTGACGGCACAGAGGATATCATTCTCAATACTTTCAAGTCAAGAGACGCAGATGGCTTCAGCAGTTCCAATCTTGGCGATTTGCTAAAGGATGGTGTCGGGACTATGCCATGTACGCCTATGGGAATCATTGAGTTGCTTCGACATTATGAAATTCCAATCGAAGGGCGTGATGTAACCGTCATTGGACGAAGCGATATTGTTGGCAAGCCTTTGGCAATGATGCTAACAAACTATGATGCCAATGTAACTCTGTGTCATAGTCAAACGCCCTTCAATAAGCTAATCAAACATTGCAAAAATGCCGATATTGTTATTTCCGCTGTTGGTAAATACAACTATCTTGAGGGCTGGAAAGCAAACAATAGACAAGTTGTTGTCGATGTTGGTATCAACCATGTGGATAATGAATTGCTTGGTGATTTTTCCAAAGAAGCCTATGAAAATGCCTTTGCCTATACGCCTGTTCCTGGCGGCATTGGCCCTATGACCGTGATTGAATTGATGCGAAATGTTGTCGCATATTATTTTAATGCAATTTAACTAAAGGAGAAAATGAAATGAACGAAAATAAGATTGATGCACTACGGAATCGTATGGCAAAGTTGATTTTCACAAAGCCCTATAATGCAAACCGTAACCATGTCAACAAGATTGAAGCACAGCTTAGATACCTTGAAAGATTTTCTAATCTAAAGGAGAATTGACATGAATAAAATGAAATTCGATATTGGCGATACTGTTATTTGCTATGGCAGAGTTGGTAAAATTGTTTGCGCCACAAATGAACTTAGCGATTATAGATATGGTGTTCAGATTGAAGGATATAATGGGCATGATTGCGCTTTTTTTAAGCTTTGCGCTGGCGAATATCCTACTGGCCGCAATAGCACATGGGTGCGTGAAAACAATCTGAGACTGGTATCTAAAAGCCCCAAGTATAAAGTTATCATTACATCTGATGGCAAGAAAACAAAGGCTGTCAAGTATGTTGATGGCGAAATTGTTGCCAAGGGCGAAAGTTCTTGTGATGAAAGATATGATGAATTTTCTTTTAATGTTGGCATGACTATGGCCATGGACAGAATGATTAAGAACGAATTCAACAAAAATTTGTTCAATGGCAAAGCTATTGCTTTGAACATTGATGGCAAACTGCCCAAGTACATTACGCCGAACAAGATTTATCAATTCAAAGATGGATACCCTGTTGGCGTAAACCATCCTGGAATTTCTGGGCGCTTGGTCGAAGCTGCTACCAAAGATGATATGAAAAACAATACTGGATGGATTAAAAATTGGTTCTTCCCTGTTGTAGAATAATGAAGTTGGGGCTGGGGCTTTATGCCTTGGCCCTAATTTTGTAACCAAATTGTAATTGTTTGTAATATATTGTAATCATATTGTAATAAATTGTTACTTGACTTTTGGCTAAACATATGGTATAATACGGGTATAAATTTAGGAACTTATATTTCGAGATGGAAGGAAATGTACATGACTAACACGAGCAACTATTGGTATGAATACTCGATGCACAGGGCCAACTATTATATGCTTCATAATGCCATATGCAGAGGAACGGGTAAGAACCCTGAAACTGGCGATATCTTTTGGTGCTTCGATAAGCAAGATGTGGATAACATTCTTGCAGACAATAAAGTAATAAAGCGAGGGCCAATTGATGTTGTCAAAGATAAATTGATTTACATTACAAATTTGGCACAATCTTGTGTTTATATCAAAGAGGGTATCAAGCCTGTTGATATCTTTTTTGATTCAAAGCAAAATAAAATAATCTTTGCTTTTAGGGCCGTAGACACAAAAGAAGCTTGGGCCAAATGGAAACGGCATGAATACAACTTGTAATATTTTATAACTCGAAATGACAAGATGTTATCATCAAAGGGTTGATTTGGAAAAATTTATTTTTAATTGCTTAATATAAAGGCTTGAAACGAACCTGTCATTTTCTAATGGGTCGTATTGGCAATTACTGAGGTGTCGAAATGGGAAGTTGTAAAGGGTCGAATTGGAAAAATTAAATGCCATTTCGACACCACTAACCATAGTAATATAACAATAAGAATATAACCATATAAATATAACTATACGAATATATATTATATGCGCTGGCGCGCATTGTAAATTTATTTTTATTGAAAAAGGAGAAAAATCAATATGTATACTTCAAAAAATAACCAAGGTGGATTAGAGCCCTTTGACGGAGAAGAACAAATTGGCACAACAAAGATAAGCGTTGAAGTAGATTATGGAGAATTTGAAGAAAGGGAAATTCCAATTGAAAACCAAGCGTTTGTTGCAATAACAGATACAGCCCTAAAGTTAATGACAATGTATGACAAGCGTGGAAAATCTGCATTTTGTATATATTGTTGTTTACTAAGCCATAGAAATAGAACGAACAACAAATGCTTTCCTTCTATCCCCACCATAGTCAAAGAGACAAAGACAAGCGATAAACGTATCAAAGAAATATTGAATCTACTTGAGCAAGATGGTTACTTGCTTATCGACACTGGTGGAAGAAATAAATCAAACAACTATTATTTTCCCAAAGAATGGTTCTTCAAATATTTCAAAGATGACATAAGACAAACTAATACCAAAAGAAATCATGGTGTAAAGGCAGCAATCAATAGTGATGTTGAATATAGAAAAACAAAGAAACAACTGATTGAAGAAAATAAAGAATTGGTTGAAAAAGTAAACGAGCTGGAGAAAGAAAACGCCACATATAAATTATCTGGTAAGTCCTTGGGCAGAGCATACATTGAAAAATTCATGGATGACGAGCCTGAAGATAATTTAGACAAACTGCTTGAGGATGAAGAAAATTATTCATTCCTTGAAGACGACCCAGATTTTTAATAAAAAATAAAATAAACCTTGACAAACTTTGGCTTATGTGCTATACTATATAACAGAAACGGCACATAAGCCAAATACATCTAAGGAGATTGACAATGGCTAAGAAGAAAGAAATCAAATATAATCTATTGAGCAAGACGGCCAATGAATCTGGCACAATCTTTGATACCCATAATGGCATCCATTATGTAGGCAATGTATATTGCGTTGTCTATGGTATGGACGATGATGAATTCAATTTGGCTATTGATAAATCTAAAGCAAAGGAATATAATGGTCTTGGCGAGAAAGTGACCAATGTGGTCAAAAATTTAAAGAGCGCAAACACCACGGCAGAATATACAAACATCTGCTATGATTCATATGAAGGTATGCTGCATTACTTTAGAACAAGCAAAGGCAATATCGTTCGGCTTAATGGCAAATTCTTTGAAATTGTAAAAGATTTGGATGTTGTCAATGTATATGGATTGAATATGCAAGACGCCATTGTCTTTGAATTGAAAGATGGTAAGGGTGTAATGATTTTCCCCATGCTCAAGAGTGATGGCAAGAATGAAATGATTGAAAAAATTATTGAAAAAATTGTTGTTAAGTATTGACAAATTGATTTTTGTATGGTATACTTTAGTCATCAACTTAAGGAGATGTAGATATGGAAAACAATAATTTGGTTCTTTAGTACAGCAGCAATAAAGGCGAAAGAGAATATATGGTCAAGGATGTTGAACACGCTTTGAAGCTATCTTATTATATTGCTGAAAGCGATTTGCTTGACAATAAAATTGATTTTAATTATTTTGACCTTGTATATAAGGGAACTGAAGATAGCTGGTTTTCTGAAGATGGCGAAGATTTTATAAAATATTACAGAAAATGGCTTGGCAACAATAAGAAAATGTGATATAATTTAAGCATAAAATTAGGGAACGGCCCAAGATAATATATGTAGGCAATATTCAAAGTAAGCTGTTGATTAGTAAACAGTCGAAATGGTGTGCAAGTGTGGGCCAAGGAACTTGTTCGGAAATATAAATTAGGGTTTTGGGTTCTGCTTAGAGATAAGATGCGTCATCATCTTAGGCTTGTATATGGATATGGTATGACGGTTGTATCCAATGTATCCACAAGTAGCTTAATGGTAAAGCGACAGTGGTACTGGGCAATCTTGTTCGATTCAAGACTTGTGGCGGAGTTGACCACTCTGAATGGTTAAATCTATGGCGTTAGCCTCCATAGTTAATGATAGCTAACAGAGCTGCTATCCGAAGCGCACGAGCTAAAAGGCGTATAGACGGGTGATTGGCTATTCCTGTCAACAAAACAATCCAATAGTCGCGGTATAAAGATAACCGTTATACCCAATTCGCGCTTGGTCTGAAGCAAGTGGGGATAGAGTTTGAGAGTTTCCTATAAAAGCAATATCTGCGGTAGAGTAGCTACTACCAAAATTTGGCTATAATATAGAGAGCCAGTAAAGATGAATTGCTATTGGATTGTTTATAAAAAATAAAAAATACTTGACAAAAATAAAATTGTATGGTATAATCTAATCAATCTGATGATTGGCAAAATTGTTAGAATAGGATTGAATGTTTCGTTCCATTCGGGAGTTAGCGCACTTGTGGCGTACCGTTAAACAAAAGCGTACTATGAAGAAGTAGCTCAGTGGTAGAGCTTTATGCTGTGAAACCATATAGCATTGAATGGTTTGGTCGATGGTTCAATCCCATCCTTCTTCAAAATATGGGCATGACTCTGCACGAGGATGATTGCCTTTCATGTGTAACCTCTTTCATCGTACCTCATGCTTGCTACCTACCATTGTAGTTGATAGGTTGGTTGAAACAAAGGCAAGCGCTCTCCTTCTTAAAATTTTTATTTAATAAATTGATTGGTGGTGATAAAATGTTTTACGATTTGGATGAAATGATTTTTGCTAATGAAGAATGTAAGGGCCATAGCACGAAATAATTTGGCAAATTGATTGCTAAATATTAAAGGGGCATTGCCCCTTGTATATCTCCCCGTAGCTAAATCGTTAATAGCCATCTACCTATAATAGATAGGCCCTCACAAGGTATATGTTGGTTAGAATCCAACCGGGGAGACCATGATAGATATTGCCAGATATCTATATAATAATTTTCCTTTCTTTCAAAGACCAGTTAAGGCTCTGGTTTATCAAAAGCCTCTGCATATGGACAAGAAGGGTTCATTCCCCTAAAGTCTACAAGATTAAAATATAACCGTTCCCCTATTTTAATCTAAATCAAATGAAATAAACGAACTAAAGGAGTAAACAAAATGAATAAGGTTGAATTTTGTGCCGAAATGGCAGAACGCACTGGTATGACAAAGAAGGAATGTGTGCGTGAATATGAAATTGTCTTTGGTTGCCTATATGATTTTCTAGCAGAAGGCAATGATGTAAGCATCTATGGTCTGGGTCAGTTCAAGGTTGAAACCAAGCCCGAACATGAAGCCCGTAATCTTGTTACTGGTGGTACGCTTACTGTTCCTGCCCACAAGGTTCTAAAGATGAAGCTATCCAAGTCCATCAAGGATGCTGTCAGACAGCTACCCGTAGAATAATGAATTAAAAAATCCCCACACATTTTTGAATATTTGTGTGGGGATTTTCACCTAAAAATATAAATGGAGTGATAATATGAAAACATATACATATCCTGGCTATAAAAATTTCAATATTACTGAAATTCCTTTTGATGAAATTAAGAAGATTGATATTGCCAAATGCAAAGAGCCCACACAAACCGTACAGGCTTTCTATTCTGATGCAAAGACAAAGCCTGATGTAGTAATGAATGGCGGTATGTTCATTATGGCTACGGGCAATACAATTTTCAGCCTACGGGATGAATCCAAAACCTTGATTACAGACTACAAGAACAAGGAAGGCTTTGGTATTATTGGCGAAGATGAACTTGCTGTTGGACGAATTGATGATGGACAGAAGTATCGTGATTTCATTTCTGCATATCCTACATTGATTGATGATGGTATGATGTGCAACACAGGTAAGGCAAAGGATATCGACTACAAGACCAGACGGAGCATTGTGGCTTGGGGCAAAGATAATTTTTATCTAATCACCATTGAAACTCCTGGCATGAAGTTCATTGATATCCAAAGAATTCTTGTCAAGATGGGCGTTGTGTATGCAGCAAATCTTGATGGCGGTGGTAGCACTTGCAAGCTGGTCAATGGCAAGAAAGTAACGACCCAAGCTTACAATCGCCCCGTTGACAATGTGGTTTGCGTGTATCTAAAGAAAGAAGCCCCTGCCCCCAAGAAATATCTATATCGTGTACAGGTTGGCGCTTTTAGCAAGAAGACAAATGCTGAAGCACAGCTAAAGCAGATTAAGGCACTGGGTTGGGAAGGTGCTTATGTACGGCTTGTAAATGGTCTGTACAAGGTTCAAATTGGAGCCTTTGGTGTGTATGACAACGCCAAGAGAATGGTCGAAGAATTGAAGAAAAAGGGCGTGAACGCATTTATTGCAACTTATGAAGTCTAATCGTTGTAAATTATTTATTGAAGAATTGAACAAATATTTTAGTAATCAAAATCCTACTAAAGCTGATAAGAATATTGCAGTGTTGAGTGTTGTTGGTATGTTGACTAATGGATATGAGGCCAATGAAATTAAAGCCATGTATCCTGATGTAAATAAAATTTGCAATTTAAGTTGACATATTGATTTATATATGCTATAATGTTTACATCAATTAAAGGAGTGAACATTATGATTAAATCTTACATCACTTATCTGGAATCCATGTCCCGTTCCCCTTTGACAATCAAGAATTACGCTAAGCATATTGAATCTATGCTGAAATATATTGGTAAGGACGAAAAGGATATCACTGCTGAAGATGTTATGAATTGGCAGTTGACCTTCAAGGACAAGAGCAGAAATACACAAAATCTTTATCTTTATGCGGCCAAAGATTATTTCAAATATCTTTATGAATTTGAATTTATTGAAAAGAATCCCATGGAAAAGATTAAGATTAAGCGTGTCCGTGAATGTGATGTAAAGCAGAAGCCCTATATTGATGCACATTATTTGCGTGATATGGTTGAAGCAACTAAGACCACCAGAGATAGGGCAATTGTTTTGCTGTTTGCAACTACTGGTTTGCGTGTTAGCGAATTGACCAATATCACCCTTGACGATTATAAAAACATGGGTGGCGAAAACAATAGGGAATTGAAGATTGTAGGCAAAGGCGACAAGACCAGACATGTTTATATCAATGATGAAACCAAACTTGCAATTGATATGTACTTGACTACTCGCCCCCATGTTGAGTGCGATAGATTGTTCTTGAGCCATTGGGATAACCCTATCCATAGCAACAATCTTAGCTGTACGCTCAAGACAATTGCAAAGAACGCTGGTGTTCCTTTCTGGAAAGACATTTGCAACCATTGCTTGAGAGCGGCGTTTGCAACAACCAAGGCTGAACAGAATGTGCCTTTGACGGTCATTCAAAATTCTATGGGTCATGCAAGATTGGAGACAACCTTGATTTATATTAAGAACAGTCAGGCCAGTATCAATAAGGCAATGAAAGAAATGGCGTTCTAAGGAGGAAATAAAATGCAATATCCCGATATGGCTTCTGAAGTTATTGAAGCAATTCATCTTATGTACGAAGATGAGCCAAGTGTAGAAGCGGATTGTTATTTGTGTTTGACTGGGCTATCAGACAAGGATTTGGTAGCCCATGCTCAAGATGCTTTGGCTGAAATGGGCAGATGCCCCTATTGTGGCACAAGATTGGAATATTATATTACCAAAGAAATTCATACGGAACTTGATGGATGCCCTGAAGAATTGATTCAGGAAGAATATTGCCCACATTGCGACATTGGGGGAATTGAAAAATAATGAATTTGGAATATATTAACAAGCTATGTTGCCAGCTTCAGCAGATTAGTTCAACCAAAGAAAAGCAAAAATTTTTGCTTGATAATCGTTGTGATGATTTTGATTTTTTCTTGAGATGGTTACTTGACCCTGCTATTACAACAGGCATTGACAAGAAGAAATTGAAGAAGAAAGTAAATGTTGATTATGTTGGCGAATATATTGATTTCAAATCAATTCTTAATCATCTAAAAATCAACAACACTGGCCGTGACTATGATGTTGCTATGTGCCAATGGTATATCAATGGAAATTATGAATATACCGATTTCCTAACATTCGTATTTACCAAGTCCCTAAAGTTGGGCGTTGATGTTAAGTTGGTAAACAAGACATATGGCAAAAACTTCATCCCTGTTCATGAAGTAATGTTGGGTAGCCCTTGGGACAAGCTACGGCTAAAAGATGGCGAAGATTTTACATTGACCCAAAAGCTAAACGGCATCAGATGTACATATGTTGATGGCAAGATGATTAGTAGGCAGGGCAAGGAGTTTGTTGGGCTTGAATTTATTGCTGAAGAGCTAAATAAACTTTGCCCAACCTTTGTGTTTGATGGCGAATTGATTAGGCGCAATGTTGATGGTGTGTCTGATAACGAAAACTTCAGATTGACCACAAGCGCTGTCAATAGTGAAGATGGCGATAAGCATAGCCTTGAATTTGTTTTGTTTGATTGTTTGCCTTATTGCGAATTTGTTAATGGTAAAAGCAATGCCAAGTATGTGGTTAGGCGTGAATTTCTAAATAGATTGATTGCCAAAAATCAAAATGACCATTTGCGGATTGTGCCCATTTATTATCAAGGTAATGACCAAAGCATGATTGAAAAATGTCTTGCCATTGTTGATAATTTGGGATGTGAAGGCTTGATGCTAAACAAGAACAATGCGCCATATGAATGTAAACGTTCAACAAATTTAATCAAAATCAAAAGTTTCAAACATAGCGACTTGAAAATTGTTGATGTGCTTGAAGGCGAAGGCAAATATGTTGGTATGCTTGGGTCGATTGTTGTTGATTATAAAGGCAACACAGTCAATGTTGGTTCTGGATTTACTGATGAACAGCGTAAGCAATATTGGGAAATCAAGGATGAATTGATTGGTAAAATCGCTCAAATTAAATATAAAGAAGTTAGCAAGAATAAGGACACAGGACTTGATAGCCTTCAGTTCCCCGTATGGATTTGTTTCAGAGATGATAAAACCGAACCAAGCTATGAATAAGTAGGTGAAAATATGGCTACATCATATAAAAAGAAAAAGAAAGAAACCGTAGACAAGATTGTGCCAATTGTTGAGGAAGTAATTTATGACAAGCTGCTAAAGGCAAGAACTCAAGGCATGATTGCAGGATGGTATGCTTATACTTTGCGGGTAAAGGAAATTCTTGAAAAGCAATCTACGCTTGAAGAAGCAATTGAATTTTTCGCCAAAGAAAGCGAAACGGCGGCAGAAAAATTGGGTATTGATATGTCTGTTATTGAAGATATATCTGCAATTGATGAAGCTGAAGACAAAAATGTTGAGTAATCAGTTGCCAATATTTTTGTTTATATAAATTTATATTTTATTTAAGGAGAAACTTTATGAGTAATGCGACACTAACAACACTACACAAATCTACAAATTGGTTTAAGGCAACTGGCGCTGTAAGCGAAATGTATTCTTTGGTTCAGGGCAAGAACGGTAAGTTTGACCGTAAGCCTATGCAAATTGAAAAGTCTACCCGTGATGAATATGTCGATGGCAAAAAGACAGGCAACAAGATTCCTTGTGAAAAGATTTTTGGTGGCGTTATCCTAAAGTCCAAGAACGGCACATATGATTTCCAAGTTAGTTTCACCAGTAAGAACGCTGATGGTAGCGAAAACAAGAAGTGGCCCATGGCACTAAAGATGCTTGAATGGAATCCCGCAATTGATGGCAACCCCAATGAGCCTGTCAGCTATGTCACCATGAGCGGTAGCATTAGCACCTTCGACTCTTATAGCGAAAAGAAGCAGGAAGTGTACACCAATATGCGCTGGAACGCTTCTGCCAAGTGTGAACACGCTGAAACTAAGGATAAGAATGGCAACGATAGTTCTGGCTGTTCCCTACATATTGTTGGCCTACTAAAGTCCAAGGTTTGGGAGCCTGATAAGAATGACCCCGATGAGAACACTGGCCGTATGCTTGTCAAGGTTATGATGGGTGATGGCAAGGGTGAATGTTTCCCTGTTGACTTTGTTGTTGACGAAGAAATTGCCGAAGATTTCAATGACGCTTTTGAAATTGGCGAAACCATTGACTGCAATCTGGAATATTTTGTTACTACCAAGGGTGGCCAAAAGAAGAAGAGCGGTCGTGGTGTTGGCAAGGCAAACGGTACTTCCCAAGAACTAAGCTCCACCTATGAACATAAGGAACTGCTACTGATTAGCGCAGACCCTATTGATGAGCCTGATGAGCTTGTGATTGAAGATGAAAATGGTAATGAAATTGAAGTCAAGACTCAATGGATTAACCCCAAGACTATGAAGGCCGCAATGAAGATTCGTGAACAGAAGCTTGCTGAACTAAAGACGAATGGTGGCAGAAAGCCCAAGAGTGTTGCCGATGCTCTGGAAATGGGCAAGAAGGCAAGTGGCATTAAGAAGGGTGTAAAGGCGACGCAGGACTTTGAAGATTTTGAAAATGACATCAATGATGATGCACTTCCCTTTGATTTGGATGATGACCCTGATTTTTAATTGACGGGAAACAAATTTAATTGAAAGGAAGTAATGTTTGATGGCAAATGATATGTTGGATATTTTCAATCCTCCTGTAAGCAAGGTAAGCAAAGATGTTAAGGGCAAACTAATTTTGATTCACTCCAATGAGCGAAAGTTGGGCAAGACCCTACAAGCGACAAGATTCCCAAAGCCTTATTATCTACGGTTTGAGCAAGGTATTAACGCAATTTCTGGTTTGCCTTATGCACCTTTAACTAAATGGTCGGATTTCAAGAAAGTTCGTAAGCAGTTGACCAACCCAAAGACGATTGAAGAGGCCCAAAAGGTATATCAAACTCTAATTGTCGATACTACTGATGTAGCCATTCGCTGGTGTGACAAGTATGTATGTGGTATGCAGGGCGTTGAAAGATTGAATGACGGCAATTCGGGCTTTGGTTTGTGGAAGGAATATGAAAATGAATGGTTCAATGAATGGAATCCTCTACTAAGTGCAGGATATACCGTAATCTTCATTGCCCACTCTGAAATTCGTAAGCAGAAAGACCCCAAGACCAATGAAGAATATGAACAGTGGGTTCCCAAGGGCGATAAGCGTACTATTGATTTGATTGTAGATGCCGCTGACTTGATTGGTTATGTCAAGTCTAATGGATATGATGACAACGGCGAACCTCAGCTGTCTTCTATTTTCTTCCAAAATTGTCCCCAATTCCTTGCTGGTAGTCGATTCAAGTATATGCCTAGCGAGATTACTCCATTTACTGCTGAAAATGTTCAAGCTGCTATGAAAGAAGCAGTTGAGAAAGAAGAGCAGGAAAGTGGTGTAGCCAGCGTTACTTATGACGAACAAAAAGCTGAAGCTATGCCTATGGCTGTATCTTATGAAGAAGCAATGGAAGAGGCCAAAGGCTTGTTTAAACAGATGGTAAAAAAAGATAAAGTAAAGACAACCGCCATTGTTGAAAAATATCTTGGTGAAGGCGTAAGACTAAGCGACACTGACGAAAAGCAAGTTGAGCAAGTTGTAATGATTGTAGACGAGTTCAAAGATTTTCTTGCATTTGCTGTATAATTGTAAACAAATTGTAAACAATTAAATTTTCATCTTGACATTATCGCCAAGTTGTGATATAATCCATAAACAAAATCAAAGGAGCGTTGACCAAATGGACTCAAATTGTATTGTATGTGACAAACCAGTGCCAAGAGGTCAACGCTTCATTGGTTTAAGATATAAGAATCTAAAGTTTTGTTGCGAAGATTGCTATACGCAATATTGCAATGCTAAAGATTCTAAAAAAGAAAAAGCAAAGCAAGAAAAAATCGAAAAGGCCGAAGCCAAAAAGGCGAAGGCATCAGAAGAAACAAAAGAAAAATTTCCCGGGTGGCGCAATTTAACGGACTACATTGCTACATTGTATCCAGTGGGCACAATCAATTGGATGCTATTTGCAAAACAAATCAAATCATATATGAAAGAATATGGCTTGACTTGTGATGATATGCGAATCGCCATTCGATATGCCGTAGAATTTGAAAACTTTGTAACAAATCCGAACTATGGGCTGAATCAATTTATTCCAAAGTTTGTTGAGCCATCCAGGAAGTTCAAAGAAAGAATCGAAACGAACCGAAAATTGGCAGATTGCTTGGAAGCTAACCCTGTTGTTAATGTCCAAAACAAATCTGCCCAAAGAAAATATTATGGAAAGGTGGAAGATTTTTGAAGTTCAAGTTGAATAGAAAATTTTTCATGTGGTTTTTGGGAATTGCGCTTGTCGTAATTTGGTTTATCAATCTACTAATGCACAACCGTCTTGAGTCTTCAATTTATGGCGCATCTATTTTGATGTTGGCATTTTTGCTGAATTTCTTTAGCGAAGACGAATAAATAAGGCGGTGAAGACTTGAGTGAATCTAACCTATATAATGAAAATATTGGGGCTTATTTGATTGGCTCAATTCTAAAGCAACCCCAATTGTTGACTTTATCTCAATATCCTTTATGTAAGGCCGATTTTGAACCATGTAAATTGCATCAAATTATTTACTTATGCGCCACAAGATTAGCAAGGGAAGGAATCCATGAAATTACAGAAATGGAGATTGAGAATGTAATCAAGAATCATCCGGCACAATATGAAATTTTGCAAGACAACAATTATTTTGAATTCATTTATACGGCCAAAGAGCTATGCGTGATTGATAATTTTGAATTTTATTACAACACGATTCGCAAGTTTAGCTTGCTTAGGGAATTGAAAGCCGAGGGCCATTCTATTGCAGAATTTTATGATGAACTTGGTGACGAAGATGAACAAAGGGCGAAGTTGGAAACGACCAGCATACAAGATATCTTGGGTGCTTTTGAACTGGATGCGTTAAAGCTACGGTCAAAGTATGATATCAAGTATGTAAGGGATGAAATGAAAGCTGGTGAAGATACAGCTGAGTTGATTGCCAAGTTCGAAGAAACGCCAAAGTTTGGTGCTGGATTACAGTCGCCTTACCTTACAACTTTATACCAAGGTTGGTGTAGAGGCCATTTGTTGATGCGTTCAGCGCCAAGCGAGACAGGCAAGTCAAGATTTGCTGTTGGGGATTTGTGTAATGTTGGTGCTATGTCAATGTGGGATGATAAGGCTCAAGACTTCATTGATAATGCAAACTATCAAGGGCCTTCATTTTTCATCCATACAGAAATGGACACCAAAGAAGATATCAATGTCATGTTTTTGTCTTGCGTTAGCGGTGTAGAATATAGAAGCATCCGTAACCCTAACCGTTTGACAGACGAAGAACGGGCCAGAGTTTCCAAAGCTGGTGAGATTCTTTTGAAAAGCAATATTACATTGACAAGTATGCCAGATTTTACCAATGCTTCGCTTGAAAGAAAAATAAAGGAACTTGTTGAAAATGATGGCGTGACCTATGGCGTTTTCGATTACCTTGAAATCCAAGGTGCGTTAAGTGCAGAATATAAAAACTTAACCAATATGCCAATTCGTGAAGACCTTGTGTTGAAAAATTCTACGGCAGTCCTAAAATATATTGCAGAAGCATATGATATTGGATTGCTAACAATGTCCCAGCTAAACGATAATTGGCGATTGATGGCCTTCCCAGACAACTCTTGCCTGTCAGGTGGTAAGTCTATGGTCAACAAATTGGATGGCGCAAGCATCATCATCAAAACAAAAGAACGCCGTAAGGAATTTGAACTTGTCAAGCCTTTCATCCGCAGTTGTCAAAAGGGAATCAATAAGAAAGAAGAAATGACCCCCAACACGATTGAATATATTTTCAAGGCCAGATTCAATCCAAAGGACAACGACAAGATTAAGATTTGGTCAAATTTCAATCGTGGCACTTTCAGGCGTATAGATTTCTTCTGCACCGATGCTAACGATGAAATTATTCCAGTGGACAGAACAATTGTCCAGTAATGCCCAAGTTAAGGAGATGATAACCATGAACAAGCCAAAGTTTAATAGCCCGCTATCTTATTTGATGGTAGCTGGTGGGACTTTGTTGTTCTATATGTGCGCCATTCCAGTAGCAGACAGCTTATCTAATCTAATGCAACAAGCAATGACCAATAAAATTGTATCGTTGCAAAAGACGCAAGCTAAGTTGCAGAAAGAGCTGGAGGAATTGGGCGCAGAGCCGTCTTGTGTTCATGCTATTGGGTTTCAAGTAGATTCTGATGAAGAAGATTATGACGATGAAGATTAAATCAAATCGAATCAAAAAGTTAAGCGAAAGCCCTTGCAGTAAATGTGGGCTTGAGAAGCAATGTTTTGAAAAGATTAAACGAAATTATCAATTTGCTGTAATCAAGGATAATGTCTTTGGCAATAAAGATTTTGATTTTCATGATTGTGGAATTTGGATTGCGTTGAAGGCAATGAATGATGAGGTGGCAAATGGTCAAGGGTAAAGGTGTATCAAAGCCATCCGTTAATTTCTTGGGCGTTTCTGCATATGATGTGGCTGGCAGTTTGAACTTGCTAAGATTCAAAAAATATTGTGTGCTGTTGGATGCTGGTTGGGCACAAGGCTTTGATATTATGACAACCTACAAGACAAACAAAGAAGCCATCAAAAAAGTTAAGGCTAAAGATTTAGATTACTGCATTTTGAGCCATCTTAATTTAGACCATCATGGCCTTTGTCCAGCCTTATTTGCAAGAGGATGCAATGCCCATATCTATATCACCCAAGGTTCTTTGCCATTCTTGAAATTGCTTTGGGAAGATAGTTTGAAAATTCATCTGCAAGATTGCCAAAAGTTACAAAATAAACATGGGATGAAAGCAAGCCCGTTATATACTCAAGCAGATATTGAAAGGGCATTGAATAGGGTTATTGAAATTCCATATAATACACCATATCAAATCAACGAAAGCATGACCTTGACATTTTATCCCGCTGGTCATATTATCCATTCATCCCAAGTTTTGATTGAAATGCGTGAAGGCAGTATCATCAAGCGTGTAGGATATGGCGGTGATATTGGCGCAAAGCCACAGCCGTATGTTGAACCAAGGGAATCTTTGCCCTTTGTAGATTGTTACATTGGTGAAACAACCTATTGTGTACCAACACGGCCAGACAAAGCAAGGGATAGACAGAAAGATTTGGAAAAGATTCAATCTGCTATCAATCAATTTAGAAAAATTTTGATACCTTGCTTTAGCCTACAACGAACCCAAACAATTTTACAATTGCTGTGGGGTGAAGTGGAAACGGGCAATATTCCAATTTATCTTGATTCGCCTTTGGCCTCTAAAATTTGTGCCATGTGGGATGATAGTCCAATGTGGAAAGATATCATGGCCCGTGTTAAGATTATTGATTCATTTGAGGAATCTAAGAAGTTGCAAGAATCAAAAGAACATTGCATTATCATTTCGGCATCAGGTTTCCTTGTAGGCGGTAGAATTATGGCGCATTTGAAAACTACCCTTGATAAATCCAGCACTTGCATTTTGTTTTGTGGATTCGCGGGGACTAACAATCTTGCAAGCCAAATCAAGCTTGGACAAAAGGAAGTAAATGTTGATGGGACGATTGTTAAAAACAACGCCAACATTATTGAATTGCGTAGCTTTAGTAGCCATGCAAGTTATGAAGAATTGATGGAATATTATCAAGAATTGCGATATGATAAGATTGCATTGCACCATGGCGAATTTGAAGGCAAAGTTTCTTTCGCCCAAACCTTACAGCAATCCCTAATCAACCAAGGCAAATCTGCCCGTGTAATCTGTACTAACGCAGATACAAAGATATTGATTTGATAAGGCATATGGCCTTAAAATATATAAGCAAAGGAGCAATTTTTATGAAATTTGTAAAAGTACCCCAAAACTGGGGGGGGGCTAAGTCTTAAAAGACAAGGCCATCTTGGGAAAGGTGGCGTTGTATAATGGCACAAGGCGCAATAATTGGGCAACAGCCACCCGAAACAGACTTGACAGGACTTGCTTCAGAAACATGGGTGCAGTCATATGTGCAACAATATGTACAGAAATATGTGAAAGATAATGTAAGCCAATCGAAATTTGAAATAAAGACATATACGGGGACAGGTTCTCCAAGTTCTGGAAACACTGAAAGTAATGCTGTATCTATTCAATTTTCGTTTAAGCCAAGATTTGTTATTATATTCCCCTATGATTTTACAAACACTCAATATTATAAAAGCGATTCGTTTACAGGAGGTTTATTCTATTGTGACAGTCTAACAGAGAATTATAAAAGCGAAAGAGCGTATTCTTTGTTATATTCAAGCACTGATGATTTACCAAATTTGGTATATTTGACAAAAGGTGCCCGTGCTAAATTAGAAAATAATAAATTGTCTTTCTATCATAGCGGCTCAATGACTTATGTAGACCAATTGTCTTTGAATGAAGGCGATGCTTTGTATGCTGCAATCGCATTTAGTTAAATAAAGCCATATTCATGGCTAAATATACATACAAAAGGAGATAAATTTATGAAATTCACAAAATCTACTCTCAACTGGGGGGGGCTAAGATTTGACTTTGCCTCCACTTATGGAGGTGAAGCATAATGGCCTATGGCAATATTGTTGGGCAAACTAGTGAAGGTTTTTCAAAAGACGAAATCTTGACTGGTGCAACAGCAAATAAATTTGACCTATCTGATGCGGCTGTACCCAATGATGTTTTTGATTTCCTTGGGAAATTTAATCAACATTGGTGGCGAAGAAGAACGGAACAAAAGGCTATTGATGGATATTCTTTAACTGTTGATGGCACGAATTTTTATAATAATTTCAATTTTATTGGATTCCATGAAAATCCTTCTTTTACTTATTCAATCCAATATTCGGAATCAGTTAGAGCAAATTCAGATGGCGTTGTGTCATTGGTTAATCCAAAAACCGTATCTGGTTCTTATAACGACCCGTCCCCATTTGAAGTTCTTTCTGGAAAATATTTTTTACCTTATCAGCAACGAAGTAGCGAAACTGTAAAAATTCAATATGCAGAACCAAACCAAAAACCCGTAAAAAGAAGCGTCACATTTAATAATTATTACTATCTTTATTTTTCAAAAATCAAAACTGAATTTCATAGCACAACAAAATTTGGTGGTTGGGAATATGTAACATCGTCTGACCGTTCTGCGTACCCTGATAATGGTGAAAAAGACGGGTATACTTATCAATATCTGGGCATACCATATGACAATATCAAATCTGTACCAAGAATTTCAATAGGATATTACGATGGAACAGGAAAATATGGAAAAGATTACCCCAATCGCATAACTTTTGATTTCAAGCCAACACTTTTAGCTATCCATAGTTTAGGATTGTATAGTAATATTGAAAACGCATTCCAATACGGAAGCCCAGTAGTTTTTCAATTTTGGTTTATGCCACACACATGGAATAGACAAAGTTTTGAAATGCCAATAGGAGGTAGTTCAGGTAGCCCAAACAAAGCTAAATGGGTTGACGATACAACTCTTGAATGGTATTCCGAAGAAGGGGCGTTAGAGCAATTTAATTACGGCTATGGCTATTTTTACATTGCCATAGGCTAAATAAAAATTTCATAATATCTCAATACCACCTTGACAATGCCCCGTCTTTATGATATACTCAAATCAAAAGGCGGGGTATTGATTCCCTCGAAAGGACGATGATATGTTTTTCAATTTTGATTGCGAACTAACGGATGCAATGGTTGAGCAATATATTGGCAATGAACTTGTCAATAGCCAAAGAATCCAAGCGCCAATGCAGATGTTGCAAATGCAGTTCATGCAGTTGGTTCAACAAATCGCCCGCCAAAAGCAACCAATGAAGGTTAAATTGATTGTCCCCTATCAAGTATGGAGCCAATATGATAAAGAAATGAAAGTATTGAATAATTATATAGAATTTCAGAACTGGAGGGATGACTAAATGATGGATTTGTTGATTGGCATCTTATGCGTATGTTTGGCAATTTTTAATTTTGCTTTGGGCAAATCAAATTTTGAATATTCGCCATTGCTCGGCGTGTTCAGCATTGTGGCTGGCCTTATCTGTTGTGGTGGAGCATGGTTCAGTTTTTGGCTTGCCTACTTGACTTTGGGAGGTTAATATGGTATATTTAGATTGGGCATCAACGGCCATGCCACAGTACTATGTATCGGACTATAACGATTTTTGGTTCAATCCAAATAGCAATTATGCGGTAACTGAAACCATGGAATTCGGCAGATGTGAAGATGCTGTCAAGAAGGCTATTGGGGCAAAGTCTGGCAAGGTAATCTTTGGTGGCAACGCAAGCTGGTTCTTTGATAGACTGACTAAAGCAATTCCAACATATTGGGGCTGTGGCTTGGTTGAGCATGATTGTGTATACCGCTTTGGTTCTGAAATCCACTATAAAGAATTTCATTTGCAAAATGGAATCTATTGCCATCAGCTTGTAAACAACATCACTGGCGAAATTTTCAATGTTGAGGAAATTGGAAAAGCAATCAAGGCGCATGATGGATATTTTGTTTGTGATGCAACTGCTGCTATTGGGCGTTGTAGCGTCCCTGACAAGCTTGAAGACTGGTGTGATGCTTTAGTCATGTCAAGCCATAAGGTTGGCGTAGACAACAAGCAAATTGGCTGTGCGTGGGTTTCTGATAGGCTGGCCCATCATCTTTGTTTGGGAACTTCAGTAGTTCATGGATATGGTTGGGTTGATGGTACACCAGATTTGGCAAGTGCTGAGGCAACCACGACAGCTGTTTCTGTTGCTTGTGGATGTGTAGAAGATTATGACCGCAAGTATCGTCAAATTCTTTGGGATTTAGTTGGATTGTTTGATGAATATGGCATCAAATATAAAGGAATCTATGCCCCCAAAAGAAGTGCAGCAATCAACGCAATCATCTTGGACGGCATTAATGCCAATGCCCTATGCAACTATCTTGCCAGCGAAAATATTTATATTAGCCCTGGACATTCTGCCTGTGAAGAAGATGGCGATTATCGTGTACTGAAAAGATATGGCCTGTCCCAATCTGAATGTGAATCCACAATTCGTGTATCCTTTGGCCCTACAACCACGCCAGAAGATATTGAAGAATTTATCAAGGATGTTGTTGAATTTAAGGAGCGATTCTGTAATGGTTGAAATTGTAAAGCCTAAACAAGATTATAAAGAAATTGATTGCCCATTTTGTCGTGCCAAGCTAAGGTATACAGATGAAGATATTGAACAGGTGTATAATGAAAGGGGCATTGTATGTCCAACTTGTGAACAATTTATTGCAATGGAATTCGTTAGACCGTTCAAGTTTCCTGAATCTTTTTGGCTATCCAGCGCGAATACAGGTGCAGTAGAGGTGTCAAATAACACAACCCAACAATTTGTGGATGATTGCGTCAATTATCTACGGAAGCAGAAAGGCGAAGGTGTTAAAGAAGATTTTGTAATGTCTGGCACTGGCAACACAATGACGTTTGGATTCTTGGATGATGATGGAATTTCTGTATATGTCGCCCAAAATTATTACGAAACATTTAATGAAGATTAAATAAATGAAAGGTTGGATTTAATTGTCTGCAAATGGAAAATTAAATATCAAGAAAATTAAATCCAACCTTTCTGTATCTGACCATGAAAAAATAATGAAGGCGTTAGGCATACAAGCCTATGCTGAAAATAGCGAATCCATTATATATTATAGTGGAGAAAGATATAAAGACCCAACAAGCCATAAGCCAAAACTTTATTTCTACAAAGATAACAAGATATATATTGGCTTCACAAGTAACAGAAGCTACGATATATTTGCTTTGGTTCAGGCCAGAATGAAATTGCTGTCCAAGCCTTGCGCCTTTATGGATGCGGTTCATTTTGTTCTTGAAACATTGGGTATCGAGGCCGAAAGCGTCAAGAGAATCAATGCACCACACATCTACAATTGGGAAGAGAGCCTTGGCAAGTTCTTGAGATTTAGGCAAACAGGTTCGGCTTTGAAAATATATGACGATGCTATCTTGGGCGAACTTGAAGATTATTGCCCACAAGAGTGGATTGATGAAGGTATCAGCCCATTAACTATGAGCAAGTACCAAATTGGCTACTACGAGCGTTTAGGGGCCACTACCATCCCTTGCTTCGATGCACAGGGCAATCTTATTGGAATAAGGTGTAGGCACTGGAGACAAGAAGAGATTGACAATGGCAAGTATCGCCCATTGATGCTGGCTAATGGCAAAATATTCAAGTTCCCAACCAATGAAGTTTTGTTCGGAATCAATTGGAACGCCGAAGAAATCAAGCGTACAGGCACGGTATTTCTTGGCGAGTCTGAAAAATTTGTAATGCAATTGGATACTTGGTATGGGGCAAAATCCGTGGGCTTGGGTATGTTTGGTGGCAACCTTGGTATCAAACGAAGGAACGATTTAGTTAGGCTGGGTATATCAAGGGTTGTATATGTACCAGATTGCGATTACATTGGAAAGGAAAATGAAGACCAAGCCTTTGAGGAATTTAATAATAAAATAATCAAGTTTGCTGAACTATGGTCTGGCTATGCCAAAGTTGAAGTCGTATGGGATAGCGATTTAAATTTGCTTGGCCCAAAGGAAAACGCAACAGATAGGGACAAGGCAACATGGGATAGGCTTTATGAAGCCAGAAGCATTTTGTAAAAGTTTACAAAAAGTTTACAATTTACCTATTGACAAATTGGCAAATTTGTGATATAATGTTCAACGCAAAAGGGGCCGATAAATTTAATGAAATATATTGTCAACAAAAGATTAAAGAAACATTGTCTATGTGGCGAAGTAAATTTGCCATATGGTAGCAAATGTGAAGAATATAACCATATCATCTATTGCAACGATAGAGCGCTATGTTACGATACATCCCAAGATGCTTATGATTACCTAAGTCGTGATGATGATGGCAATGGCCTGAAGCGTGGCGATTTGGTTCATGCAATCATTGACCTGTTAGCAAGGCATGATGATAAGCATCAAGATAGATGGAACAAGCTATGGGACAATGAAACAATCTATGGCATCTATCGCCGTAAAGACCATGAAGACCATTGGCTATGGAATCATAGATTCTATAATGCCGAACTAAAGGAATTGGAAAATATTTACAATCTAATCAAAATCTAAAGGGGCTGTGTATATGATTACTCAAGTTGACAAATCTCTTGTGGGGCAAAAAGTGAAATATGTAGGTAATCAATATACAGAATTTGGCTTTAGATGTTGCCCCGAAGAAAATGTAAATGGTCGTGTGACCAATGTATGTGGTGGTAATATTGAAGTGCAATGGCCCGAATGGACTACATTGAATCATGGCGCTTTCTGGTATTATCCAAATGAATTAAGTATCGTGGGCTAACTGCCCTTGATATATAAATCTTTAATATTAAAGGAGAAAAACATTATGGCAACTAAGGTAGATAACGAAAAGGTAAGAGAAATTATCAATATGCATGCTGACGGCAAGCTAAGTCAGGAGGATGCAAACAAGCAACTGGAAGCGGCAGGTTCTTCTGTTCGCATCAACGAAATGAAGAATGTCATCAGCGAAGAAGAGAAGGCAGCAACCTCTACTGACGGCACTCCTAAGGGCACTACTGGCTGGGGCTTCATGAATCATGGCATTGGCTCCCCCGAGAAGATGTATGTAAAGGACGGCAAGTTCGAGTACGATACTGGCTTTGACCTGGATATGAATGTTGTAATGACCATCAATGGTGTCAAGTTCCGTGTTGACCGTGATAAGCTGGCTACTTATTGATAATTTGATAAAGTAAATATAGGGGTGCTATATTGCGCCCCTATATTGTTTATAAACAAAGGTAGGTGAAACGATGCTACAAATCAATTTCAAGCAAGCCCACCCACGAAACTACACCAAAGGGCGCACGGATAAAATTGAATGGCTGGTTATCCACTATACAGCAAACAACAAAGATACAGCGGCAAACAATGCAACATACTTCAGCAAAGAAGTATCAAGCCATACATCTGCAAATTATTTTGTTGATACAAGGTCAATCTGGCAATCTGTAAATGATTGGGATACGGCCCATGCTGTTGGTGGTGCAAAGCAATATTACAACGAATGTCGCAATGCAAACTCCATCCATATTGAAATTTGTGACGCAAGATATGGTGTAGACAACAAGACAAGACAGAACGCCCTTGAGCTTGCCCGATATCTAATGGACAAATACAACATTGATATTAACCATGTAGTGCGACATTATGATGTAACCCACAAGAGGTGTCCTGCCCCTTGGGTAGAATATCCTTCTGAATGGACAAGATTCAAGGCCGATTTGAAAGAAATGGGGGAAGAAGAAATGACGCAAGCTGAATTTAATAAGATGCTTGAGAAGGCTCTGGCTGACATGAGGGCAAAGGCTGAACCTAAGTGGGCCAAAGACCAAGGCGTTGTCAAGACAGCAAAAAATAACGGCATCAGTGATGGCACAGCCCCTCAAGGCTTGATTACCCGAGTCGAGGTTATGGCTATGGTTAATCGTGCTTTGGGCAAGAAATAAATTTTATCTTAACCATTGACAAAAATTTAATAGCGTGATATAATTTTCATGCAGTCAAAGATTGTAAAATCAACAGGAGGATAAAATTCAAGTGAAAATGAAAGTAAGATGCACGGAAGATAAGCGGGATGAAAGATACTTTACCCTTGGCAATATTTATGAATGGGTAGATGGCAATTTGCGTTCGGACATCGGCCATGTATATAATGCCCTTGTTCAGGGCGAAGACCCTGCTAAGTGGAAAATCAACGATTGGTATACCTTTGAAAAGGTTGTTGATGACGAAGAAGCTAAGACTGAAATGTCCAACGAAGAAATTTGGAATATGCTTGCTAACAAAATGGAAAAGAACGGTATTGTGCCCCAAATGGTTCTTAGCCTAAGTAATGATTTCTATTCTGAAGCAATGTTGCATGAAGCTGTGGCCCTTGCTTACAAGTGTGGCTACATGAGGGCACAGAAGGGCCGTCCGTTCAAGTATAACGAAAAGAAAGCAAAAGAAAGAAAATTTGCTAAAGATAAAGACGGCCACAAAATCTTCTATGAAGATGATGCTGTTCTTGAAGTTGGAACCAAAGTCGTGTTTATTGGCGATAGAACTGATGGTAGCGTTTGGCCCATTCAAGGAACTATTGGTGTTGTAAATGAAATTATCAACAATTCACAACTTCGTGTACATTGGTTTGATGGAAAGGGCACACGCCATAACTGGGTATCGTATTGTAAGAAGGTAGTGGATTAATGAAGATTAAGCCTCTACTAAAGTATACAAATGAAACGGATTTTCTAAAAGATTATCTGATAGCCCACGGCGTTGATGAAAGCAAGATTGAAGATTTCATCCATCCCGAAGAGGATATTATCAAAGATGGTAGCCTATATAGGAATATGGAAGATGCTTGCTTGAGACTTGATATAGCCGTTGGCAAAAAGGAAAAGATTGGGGTTTTGGTTGACTCAGATGCAGATGGCAATACATCAGCAGCAATCCTATATTCTTTTCTTCGTGATACCCTTGGTTTTGCGCCAAAATATTTCTTGCATACAGGAAAGCAACATGGCCTACGCCCAACGCCAGATGAAAATTTGGTCGGACAAATTGCCGAAGCCAATATTGATTTGCTTTTCATTCCCGATGCTGGTAGTGAAGATGCTTCGTCTTGCAAGATTCTAAAGCAAGAACATAACTGTGATACCGTAGTGCTTGACCACCATAAATTTAATAAACCCAATACATGGGCCATTGTTGTCAACAATCAAACTGGTGGGCAAGAAGCCAATAAAAATTTATCTGGCTGTGGTGTAACGGCAAAGTTCATTGGATATTATTGCCAAAGCCGTGGATATGAAACGCCCTATCTAAATGATATGGTTGCCACAAGCCTTGTATCTGATTCAATGAATTTGTCGAATCTTGAAAATCGGGCCTATGTATATTATGGACTAAATGATTTACAAAATCCTTTGCTTGAGCTGATGGCCCAAAAGATGAATAGACGGGGCAACACACCAGATGGATTTAGCTTTGGCCTAATCCCACCCATTAATGCCCTTCAGCGGTCTTCTAATCAAGCTGACAAGGCTTTGTTCTTTGAAGCATTAACTGGTCAAGGCGACTTGAAGAAGGCCATCAGTGTTGCGAGAAAGGCGCACAGGACGCAAATGGATATTGTCAAGACCATGACCCAAGATATTGAGCCAACTCTTGATATGCGCCATAAGGCCATCATTGGCTTTACTGATGCAGACAACAAGGAATATATTGGCTTGGTAGCAAATAAATTTTTGGGCCTGTATGGTAAGCCTACCATCCTATTGCGTGAAGCAGATTCAACCCATTGGTCTGGTTCATTGCGTTCGCCAATTCCAATCAAGGATATAATCAATGAAACAAAGTTGGCAACTTGTCAAGGACATGATGGTGCTTGTGGTATTATCCTAAAGAAATCCAATCTACCCAAGCTAATCAAATTCCTTGATACATTGCCCCTTGAGGTTGAGCCTGTTACGGAAGTGGCCTGTGAACTAAAGCCAAAGCAAATTACAAGAAAACTATGCGGTAATATTGAATCAAATGAATTGATGTGGGGCAAAGGTTTGCCAAAGCCAATGTTCTATGTAAGAAACAAAGTCAACATCAACGATATCCAAATTTATCAAAAGAAAACAACAACGGTCAAGTTGACTATTGATGGTGTTAATTTCATGCTGTTCAACGCCAAGGACGAAGATGTAAAGAAATTAACCGAACATACCGAATATAATATTGAAATGTTGGTCGATGCAAAGAACAATGAATATAATGGATTTACTTATCCACAAGCAAATATTCAAAAATTTGAAGTCAACCCAATTGAATATAAAGAAGAAGATTGGGAAGATTTATTTTAATTTATAAATTTAATGAAGGAGTGATTCTATGGCAAATGGTAGTTTATTAAACCAAATGCCAGAAGGCGGTATGGCCGCTGAGATACTTATCAATAAAAATTTTGGCACAATTTCTGTCAGTGTAATAAATAAAGATACAGGTGAATCATTACAACTGCAAGAAGATGTAAATAACTATAAATTTCCAACTTATAAATATGGCAATTATCAAGTGAATATGGTTATGCCAAGTAGAACTGTATCGCAAGAAATTGCGATTGATATTTGTAAGCAATATTCTGTCTTTCCAGCGAGTAAAGATTTGAATAGTAACACTTGGGAAATTATTTCTATGATGTCCAATGCCAATGTAGCTTCTTCTCTATGGTCTGTGGGTGACGCAAAAGAAATTGCATTAAATGGAACTATTGGTTCATTGAATCTTAACGATTATAAAACTTGGGTATACATTCTTGGTTTTAATCACAACGCAGAAAAAGAAGGCAACAATTTAGTCCATTTTGGTTGCTTTAGAAATGGAAAAGATTATACAACCCAGAATAGTATTGCTTTGGTTGACTCGCAATACGATAATAATGCTCCTAGCGGTTATTTTACAATGAATAATTCTGATACAAATAATGGCGGCTGGGAAAATTGTCAAATGAGAACTGCGGTCATTGATGCTGATGCGTCAAGTCCTATCGCTTCTACTGGAAATACTTTCCTTCATGTGCTACCAAATGATTTGAAAGCCGTAATGAAGCGTTGTACAAAATATACTTATAACGCTCAAGGTGGTCAAGATATTCAAGGATATGTTACTGCAACGCAAGATTGGGCATTTTTGCTTAGCGAGTTTGAAGTACAAGGACAAAGAACTTATGCTTCGCAGTATGAAAAAGAATATCAAAAGCAATATGAATATTATAAATTAGGTAATAGTAAAATTAAATATAAACAAAATGCTTTAAGCGATTCTTGTCTTTGGTGGTGTCGGTCTTTGTACGTCAGTAGCACGTACTTTTTTTGCATTGTTTACGCTGATGGTTCTGCGTACGGCGGCAATGCAGGCGACTCGCGTGGCTTCGCCCCCGGCTTCTGTATTTAATTATCTTTTCCGCTGGAATCTGCTCCACGCAAGTGGAGTATGACAGCGGAAAAGAATAAGAAAGGAATAAATATGTCTGTATATAAATCTAAACGGAATGTATCTAAAATAGAATTTATTAAAATTGGTCAACAAATTAATGTATACACAATTGAGCAAATCAAAAAGTTTCCGAAGTCATATCGTTTTACAATTGTGAATGATTTATACAGACTATCAACAGAAATTCATGAAAATGTGTTGAGAGCTAATGCCATTTATATGCACAAAAACATGGAAAAATCTGAATATTTGCTAAGAAGAACATTTTTGTTTAAAGCAAAATCTGCCATATTCGCAATGAGTGGTTTATTAACTGTTGTGTTTGATATGTTATTGAAAGGTAACAACTTTTTAGGCAACAAAGAGAAAATGTCAAATATATTTCAAGAATGGGCACGGCTTCTGAACCTTGAACATCGCCTTATCAAAGGTGTAATTGAATCTGACCAAAAAAGATGGAAAAATTTTCAAAAATCTAAGGAAACCACTGAAGAAATAATGGACAAAGACTGCGAAGAGATTTTATCTGAAACGGAATTTGTTATTTCTTAAACAAAATTATAGGCAATGTCTTGATATTTTGAACGTCAGTAACACGAACAATTTTTGCAATGTTAACACTGATGGTTCTGCGAACAACAGCAATGCAAACAACTCGAATGGCTTCGCCCCCCAGATTCTTGAAATGCTTTATGGCAAGGATGCGACTTAGTAACTTTATTGTGAAAACATCATCCGTTTTCAGAAGGAAGACATTGACCTTGGCTCTGCTTTTGTAAGCATCCTAAAGTATATCTTCTGTAATCTTTGTTTGGACGCTTCTTGCATGGTCTGGTAAGTTGTGGGTTTTAACAGATTACATAAGCAAAGATTAAGTATTTTAGAAAACCTTCATGCCCCAATGGCAATGGTATAAAATAGCGATTTATATACAGCCATTGGGGCATAAAATATGCAGGAGAAACCAAAATTTAATGAATAGTAAAGAACGGCACGAAATAAGATATCAAAGAAGAAAAGCTAAACGATTTAAGAATAAGCAGAAATTTCAAAAAAGTTTTGATGAGGTTTTTAATTTTGTTAATTTATATAAAGCAGGAAAAGATTGTTGTAAAGGCTCGAGATGGAAGACTTCAACCATTAATTTTGAAACGACTCTTTTGACTAATATAGAAGAGTTATATCAACAAATATATGGTAACTATAAATATAAAGGTTTTGTTTATTTTCAAACCATAGAACATGGCAAGATTAGAGATATTCACGCATTATCAATACAAGACAGAACAATTCAAAAATGCTATTGCGACAACTTTATGATTGATTGCTATTCAAACAGCTTCATCAAAGAAAACAGCGCAAGTCTTAAAGGCAAAGGTTGTTTATTTGCTTTACAAGATTTTGCTAAACGTCTAAGGAAGCATTACAATAAATATGGCACAAATGGTTGCATATATCAAGTTGACTTTAAAAGTTATTTTGCTTCATTACCTCATGATATGATTTTACAAAGACTTAGAGCACACACCCAAGATGATAGACTTTACGATTTAGGCAAAGAATTTGTTGATGAGTTTAATGACCTGCATAATGGTATAAAAGATTATGGTGTGGGACTTGGGAGCCCCGTATCACAAATTTTGGCTTTAGATTTTGCAAGTCCTATTGACCATTTTGTCAAGAACAAAACAAAATATAACTTGTATGGAAGATACATGGACGATAGTAATATATTGTTCCCATCAATAGCAGAAGCGAAATTATTCCAAGAGGAGTATTTACAAGAAATTAATAAAATTGGGTTAAAAATCAATCCAAAGAAAAATAAAATCATTCCTATAAAAAGTCATGGATTTGATTTCTTGAAGGTACGATTTTCAATTACTAACAGAGGCAAAATTATAGACAAATTAAATAGGCAAAGTATAAAAAGTATTAAACGTAAGATTAAAATATTCAAACGTTGGTACAATGAGCAGAATTTTGATTTTGAAGATATATGCACCTCCTATCAATCTTGGCGTGGGTCGGCGTTGCACATGGATGCCTACAAAACAGTTAAAAATATAGATAGGTTATTTGTAAACACATTTAGGAAAGAATTGGCAGAAAGGCCAAATAAATTCAAATGTAGCTTGCAAGCCAAATGGGATGAAGAAATTGGCTGGGTGTATTATTCGTCTAAAGAAGAATTGAATAAAATTTTAGATGAATATTACCAAGCTAAAAATCAATATTATGAAAATGGCTATGTGCCACTATATTGCCGCTGGGAGTGGCGTGAGCAGAATAAAACAAAACAGGCAAAGATTTTTGACGCTTATAGAGCGATATTATACGATATCGATTAAATATTTAATTTCCTCCTTGACAACTCCTTTCATTTGGTGTATAATTCAATCAAATGAAAGGAGTTGCTTTTTATGTTTGGTTTGTTGATTGCTGCTTTTGGAACTGTTTTGGTCGTACTTTTTATATGGTATGTAATTATGTATTTAGACCAATATAATTATGGATATACAATTCCTTTATCCTTCAAGGATTTTTATAAATATTATCAATTGTGCCCCGATTGCTGGACTACTAAATATGATATATTGGCAAGAACAAAACGAGGCCAGTTTACCCCTATCGTGTGTAGAATTAAATTTACTTCATATTGGCAATATTATTTGTTTGTTCGGAGCAAGGAGCATGGTCACAAGATGAATAAGCAAAAGGAAGCATACATTGATTTGCTGGAAGAAGTTCAAAAAGATATTGACGATTGTAGGGTAAAAGCCAAAAGATATAGGGATGAAGGCATTGACATTTTGAAAAATTTGTGATATAATTATAGGCAAGGTACAAGATGTTTGTATCTTATCTATTTTTATAGATGATATCTATTTTATAGATGAAAGGAGTAGGGAAGTTTGGGATATTTTAACAACCATAATCATACAGAATATTCAAATGCTTTACTTGGCTTTCCTGATGTAATTTGTCGAGTTGGGGATTTAATTCAAAGGGCTTATGATTTAGGTTTATCTGGTATTACAATTACTGAACATGAAGGCATATCCAGTCATATTCAAGCATTAAATTATTATGAATCTATGGTCAAAGATAGACCCTTTACTCTTGCGTTGGGTAATGAAATTTATTTGATGGAAGAGCAAGAGGATTTAACAAATAAAGAAAATTTGAATACTTATCCATATTACCATTTCATTTTAACAGCTTTGGATACTGAAGGACATAAGCAACTTAGGGAGCTATCTACAAGAGCATGGATTAGAGCATGGAAGCAGGGAAAAATGTTTCGTAGAGCAACCTATTATACTGACCTTGAAGAAATTGTTAAGCCAAATCAAGGACATATTGTAGCCAGCACAGCTTGCCTCGGCTCAAGGCTTGATAAATTATTATTGAAGAATTCAATCAAAGAAGCTGACAAAGAAGTAAAAAGATTGATTGATATTTTTGGCAAAAACAATCTTTATATCGAATGTCAGCCAGCAGAGTTTGTTGATACTGAACAAAGCCAAGTCAATAGATGGTTGTGGCAAACAGCTTTTCAGCATAATTTGAAAATAATTCCAACAACAGATACTCATTATCTAAAGAAACAAGATAGACCAGTCCATGAAGCATATCTTAAATCACAAGAAGGCGAAAGAGAAATTGGTGATTTCTACTCTACAGCTTATTTGATGGATGAAAACGAATTAAAAAATTATCTTCTTATTGATTTTAATAATGAACAAATTAACCAAATGTTTGCATGGAGCAATGAACTAGGGCAAAGGGTCAAAGGATATGATATAAAGCATAAGCCTATTATCCCCCAAATTCCTTTTGATAAATTGCCAAAATCGTTTACTATCAACCATTGGTTCAAAGAATATTATGGTAGATATCCCAACTTTGAATATTATGCTCTTGGCGAATCTTGCAATGATTGGGAAGATTATTTTTTCTATCAAATAGAACAATCTTTGCAATCTAAAATTGTAGACAAAGGAAAAGATATTGAAAAATATATCGCACGACTTGATGAGGAATGGAAAGAATTAAGGATTATCAGTGAACAACTTGATACTTCTATGGCAAGTTATTATTCAACCATGTCAAAAATTATTGATTTGATTTGGGAAGCGGAAAGTTTGGCAATGCCAGCAAGAGGAAGTGCCGCTGGATTTTTAACTTGTTATTTGCTTGAAGTCACACAAATTGACCCTGTGCCATTGGGTGACTATATGCCTTCGTGGAGACACCTTAATTGATTTTTTATCCTAAGTTTCGTTTCTATTAATTAAAAAGGAGGTGATAAAATGGAATACACATATGAAGAGCTTGCTAAAATGTATGCAACAAATCAGACTTCGATAAGAAGAATGGCGAAAGAGTTAGACATTAGTCCAGACAAGATTCGTTGGGCTTTGAAGAAATATGATATTCACAGACAACAAACACATAAAAACTTTCCTGAATATCGAAAGCATCAATTAAACTTACACTATTTTGATAATATTGATAACGAAGACAAAGCATACTTTCTTGGTTATCTTTATGCTGATGGCTATGTTAATGACCGATGTATGAGATTGAATATTCATAATCAAGACTATCACATCTTACAAAAGTTCTGTGAATGTCTTGAAAGTGATGAAACAATTATTAAACCATTTGGCGACCATTATAGTTGCTTAACTGTGAATAGTATTGACTTTGCTAATTCGCTGCATCGCCAAGGAGTAGTACAAGCTAAAACAAAAATATTAAAACCACCAATTCTTGATGACAACTTAATAAGATATTTTATTCGTGGTTACTTTGATGGTGATGGTTCGATATGGTTTGACAAATCGTCGAACAGTTATAGAATTCAATTTATTGGAACTAAACCAATCGTTGAATATATAGCAGACTTCTTTGGTATTAAAACCAAATTAAGAGAAGCTACGAAAGATGGACTTATTTATAGATATGGATTTGCTGGAAATCAAAAAATATCTTGTGCCTTTAATAAAATATATGAAGACTCAACTGTTTACTTGACTAGAAAGTATGACAAATATCTGAAATGTAAAGAATTAGCAGAATACAAAGAACAACATAGAAACGAAATATGGATAAATAATCTAGGGCCTTATATCCGTAAGGATATTTGAAACGCTTGTGAACCACTTGACCAGTGGGTGTGGGAGAAATCCTGCTAACAGGGAAAGCCTAAGTCTGAAAAGATATGGTAATCCTGTGCCAAGCCTGTGGAAACAGGAAGGTGCAACGACTAAGTGGACTGAAGTTGGTCACAGTTCAAGTGCAAGCCCCCTATTTAATATAGGGTGAAGATATAGTCTATTCCCCATGGAAACATGGGGTAGTAAAGAAACCATCAACGAGGCATAGAGCTTCCAGATATTGACAATGATTCAGAAGCATCAAAAAAGAAAGCAATTGTAAACAAAATGAAAGAATATTTTGGGGAAGATAAAGTTCTTAATGTTGCAACCTTTTCCAAAATTTCTTCTAAAACAGCTATCGAAAACGCTTGTAAGGGGCTTGATATTCCTTCAGATGTTGCTGGGTATTTGAAGTCGCTTATTCCTGTCAACCGTGGCAAAGTTGCAAAATTAAAAGATTGCATCTTTGGGAATAAAGAAAAAAATATATTCCCTGTTTATGAACTTGTTAGCGAAATAAACAAATATCCAAATCTAAAAGAAACTTGCCTTGCTTTAGAAGGTTTGATTACCAATCGTGGAACTCACGCTGCTGGAGTAGTTGTGAGCAATAAACCTTATACAGAATATATCAGCGCCATTCGTTCAGCAGATGGAACGCTTGAAACTTGTTATAATCTATGGGATGCTGAAGAAGCGGGGCTAATAAAATTCGATATGCTAACTGTCCAAGCAGCTGATAAATTACATAAAACAATGGATTTTTTGCTTGAAAATGGAAAGATAGAATGGGAAGGTTCTTTAAAGGAAACTTATTACAAATGGCTTCATCCTGACACATTAGAGTATAAAAAATCTGATATGTGGGATATTTTGCCTTCTATTTATTCAATCTTTCAATTTGATACCCCCATATCAGTTAAAGCATTGGAAGCAACCAAACCACATTCGGTAATGGACTTATCTGCGGCCAATAGCTTACTTCGTCTTATGCCTGACGATGCAGATGAAACGCCAATTGAAAAATACAAAAGGTATAAAGAAAGCCATGAAGCATGGATTCAAGATACGATTAATTTTGGATTAAACGATAATGAACGGAGCTGTCTTTGGGAATATTTAAGTGACGCTTACGGTATGGCAGACAGTCAAGAAAAAATTATGAGGCTATCAATGGATAAAAGGGTATCTGGATATAGTTTAAAAGAAAGCAATAAATTAAGAAAATCTATTGCAAAGAAAGACGAAAAACTTCAAGAAGAAGCAAGGCAAATGTTTTACGAATATGGTGAAAAATTAGGGACAAGAAAAATTTTTCTTGACTACATTTGGAATGTAGTATTTGCGGCTAGTATGGGCTAAAATAAATTGGTCATTGTCAGTGAACCTACCAAGGGTGTAAGGGCTATTCCTTGCTAACGGTATCAGATGAATAAGGCCGCTATCCAAGGCTTACAAGCAGACGATAGCTATAAAAGGACGAAGCCTCTGACTAAGAGAGCCTACGGTCTGGAAACAGATAGCAGGTAATACCGTGCCAAGTCTATATTTATAGGAAGGTGTAACGACTATCCTTTATGGAGTACATTGTCTATTGGTACGACAATGGAAGTGCTGACATATTGTTGAGTATATTTTATAAGAAAGGAGGAAATAAAAATGCAAGAAGAATGGAAATTGATTGAATGGTCTAACGGATATTATTATATTAGCAATATGGGCAGATGTAAAAGAGAATTTCATATTGTTATTGATGTAAATGGAAAAAAATTGCCAAGAAAAACAAAAATTCTTACCCCCGTTTATAACAAAGTTAGTGGATATTATCAATATAATATTGCAACACCAGATAAAAAA
>NFZC01007719.1_pt1 | contig 89086 bp, 140 predicted proteins | sample 1095391 | NCBI WGS metagenome assembly NFZC01 (sample SAMN03609890, study PRJNA323583) | gut metagenome | isolation source: feces | host: Rattus norvegicus | place: Denmark: Riget | collected 2013
TATGATACTCTACTGCTCCCCGCTGAATCTGTAAAGTTTGTTGATAACTTATTAATAATTGAGGGCAACGAGGAAGAAAGATTTATTAGGATAGGTTCCTAATAGCTAGGTAAGCTTAATAGTAATCATTCTCAAATAGCACGACCACCTTCATAGGAGGTGGTCTATTTTTTTTTGGGTGGTCTGACTACATATTTTTTGAAAAAAAATTTAAGACAATTTTTACAGTAAGGATTTTCATACATATTTTTTGAAAAAAAATTTAAGACAATTTTTACAGTAAGGGATTTTTGAAAATCTTTCAAAAAACTGTTGACAAGTTTCCAAAAACTTGCTATAATATATACATAGAAACAAGCAAAGGAGAAATTAAAATGCAAAATATGGTAAACTTAACAAAAACTGAAACTGTAGAGATTCAAGTAGAATTAAAGGACTTACAAAAAGGTAATGAAAGATACTATGTACTTAATAATGGAATTATCTATGACCCCGAACTAGACTTTAAACCCATTACTGGTGGTCAAAGACTCTATGGTAGATATATTGATACCTATTATAAGGATATTGATAAGGCTCGTAATAAGTTTAAAGAACTCTATAAATCCTTTAATCCGCAAACCCCTACCCCCAATCTTTTAGGAGACCAGCTTACTAATGTATTCTTAGAAACTCTTTCTAAGGTGAGTGTAGATGATGTATTAAAACGTGTTACCCCATTGTTGGACAACCATATTAAAGAAACCTATGGCGTATTACCACAAGTAATAAAAGTAGAAATTGGAGATAAAGAAACTAAAGTTGTAGGGGCAGTACATGAAGAATTTGAGACTGCACTTAAGTTTGTAAGTAGTGATATTCCCGTATTCTTAACTGGTGGTGCAGGTACAGGCAAAAACGTACTATGTAAACAGATTGCAGAAGCCCTTGGTTTGGAGTTCTATTTCAGCAATGCTGTAAGCCAAGAATATAAGCTTACTGGGTTTATTGATGCTAATGGTGCTTACCACGATACACAATTCTATAAAGCCTTTACTCAGGGCGGGCTTTTTATGCTTGATGAGATTGATGCTAGTATTCCCGAAGTATTAGTAATTCTTAATGCGGCTATTGCTAATAGATATTTTGACTTTCCCACAGGTAGGGTTGAAGCTCATAAAGATTTCCGCCTAATCGCAGCTGGCAATACTTTTGGCACAGGTGCAGACATTGAATACACTGGTAGATTTCAACTTGATGCGGCTAGTTTAGATAGATTTGCAATCTTAGAAATTGATTATAGCGAAAACATTGAAAAAGCTATTACTAATAATAACCAAGAGCTTATTACCTTCGCCCACGAGTTTAGAAAAGCTTGCGAAAAAGCAGGAATTAAGCACTTATTTAGCTATCGTAGTATGGAGAGAATTAGCAAACTAGAAGGATTACTACCGTTGGATAAAGTTCTTAAAACTTGTTTATTAAAGAACTTGCAATCTGATGATTTAAACATTATTAAAAGAAACATTACAACCACCAATAGATATACTGATGCTATCAAAGCATAAAAAAAGGAGCTATATAGCTCCTTTTTAATTTAGCCTTTGTTTTATCAAGGGCTTTTCTTATATTGGTATCCTCTTAACTCCTTACCGAGAATATCTTCCATCTCAAAGCGTTTCTCTAAATCGAATAAAGAAAATCCTAGTGCCACTGTATTGTAGCTTTTACTCTCCATATCTAAGCAATCTTTCCATAAGTCTGGGTAGTTATCCCTAAGAGTTCTCCAATCTTTTATTTTCTGTAAGGGGCAACAATAACAACTCAATCTATCGTAGTTCTCATAACACCCCCCCCCATCTAAAACCTTTATCGTAACAATACTGTAAAGCTTGTGCTTCTGTTACTTTCCAGTCATACAATGGGTGTACTACATTATCAGAAATATTGGCGTGCCTTTTAGGCTCATCATAAGCGATACCGATATACATAATATAACCACCTTTTAATGATTTAAGGTATTTATTCATTATATCACGCTTTAAAAAGCTAGTACACCAACGTACCATAGGGGTTGCCCAACCATACCCACGTTTACCCTTATTCTTACCCTTTGTTTTAATATGCTCTAACATATAATAATCAAAAGATTTGTCGGCTTTTAAAACTGTAATTGGTCTATTGATATATTGTTCAACTTACTTAATATGTTCATACATTTCTGGAAATTCTTTACCAGTATCACAAAAGATAATATCATCAATCTGCATACCGTATTCAATCACCATTAATAACATAGCGGTGGAGTCTTTACCACCGCTAAAGCTAACAATATGTTTCATATCTACTCCTTAATTCTTATAAAGTTTCTTAAAAATAGCCATCAAAACATTTACTACAATAGAGTTGCCCCGCCACTTTGTACAGTTGTGTCTGATTATTTATAATTAATCACAACCTTTTAACGACTGTTTTTTAAACCTAAAAAGGCGGTTGCCTTTACAATACTCACAACCACCATGATTTCTACAACTTGTATCAAACTTTTTACTACCATTATAGGGTTTCCTATGGTCTTTACCGCTATTTATAGCTTTATCCAAACTCATTTTAACACTACCCCACTTGCTCAAGGCGTTTCTTAGCTTCTTTAAAATACTCAGGGTTTAACTCTACCCCTACAAAGTTTCTATTACTTTTAAGGGCGGCTACTCCTGTAGTACCGCTTCCCATGCAAGGGTCAAACACCGTGTCCCCTCCATCTAGTAGATGTTTCAATAAGGTATTGAAGGAGGGCAACGGGTTTTTGAGTAGGGTGTATCTTACCTCTAACAGTTGGAAATCTAAACACAGTATTTTTGCAGTGCTCATTAAAAGTCGCACCTTTGAATTTACCATAGACACAACATTCAATTCCACTTAACCAAATAGTCTTACCATTCATTGGAGAGGGATTGGTCTTTTCCCAAATACAAAGACATGTAGAAGCACCAGCTTTTACCAAAAGACTTCTAATAGCAGACACTTGCTCAGTACCACAAAATATATAAATACTGCCCGAAGTGACTCTACAAACCTCTTCTACAAAATCCTCTAAAGAGAATGTCACAATGTCAGCATTTTTTTATCTAAATTACGGAGACCATTACTTTTACGATTAACTTCACCATATGGAATATCAGTTACAGTACAAGTCATAGATTTATTAGGGACATTCTTTAAATAAGTCATACAGTCCCCACAAAATAAATCCATTTTATTAGCCGTATTTTCCACCTTTCCAATACCCCCAAATAGTCGCTTAAACGACCTTTAATTAATATTCAGTTCCTTATCTACGATAGCATATAGGAGATTTCTTAAATCATGGCCAGGCAACTTATCTGTATCCACCAACTCCTCACGTAAAACTCTAGCTAAGACACTAACAGCGTTTAACAAGTCATCAGGAGTTCCACTAATCTCACTATTATAATGCTCTTTATCCCCTGAAACTGAAAATTTAAAAACAACTCTTTCTTTCAAAATACATTCTCCCTACTTTCTTTTCTTACTTTTGCTCACAGGCAAATCTTCTACAATAACCCCATCATAGTTGGTAATTCTATTACTATCACCCAATGCAATCAAATCAAGATATGAGTAGCAACTATCCAACCAAACTTGACCTATAAATCTTTCTATATTGCCATCTTTCTTAACTCTATAAGGCGTTCTTTCCCCCTCAATAATAAAGGGTTTACCATTTCCAATGCCCAGCTCCTCTACAATAATTTTTAAAACTTTAGGTTTAATCATAATCTTTGCAAATCCCCTTGTTCAATAAATTGCAGAGAATTGTCCCATAAAGAATGGCAAGTGTAAAATCCTTCATCATCCATATCCTCAACTCTTACAACTTGCCCTTTTTTATAAAAATGGTAAATGCTTTCACACTTAATAACTCCAAACTCAATGGGAGTTGAAAAGCTCTTTTTAGATAATGCCCATTTATTAATTTTTTTTCTCAAGGTATTCCATCTCCTTCAGATTTTCTTTCAAGAATTTTCCAAATAAATTTTGCCAATCACTACTTTTAAATATTTCAAAATTATCATTCTTATTCCATACAAGATAGTCATCCTTTTTTACAAGTTTAGTTCCAGAATCTGTTTGAATAAACATTGGAGAAACTACTTTGTAATAGTATGGGTAGGTTTCCCATTTAGTTTCTATCACAGGCAATGAGCGTAGCTCTGTTATAAACACACTTACATCTTTCGTTACTCCTCTAAGCATTTAACACTACACTCCTTTACCACACATTTACAGCCTAAAGATTTCTGCACATAATCTCTAATTTTATTTTTTAGTTTGTTACTCGAAAAACTTTCTTTTTCAATTGGCAAATCTATGATACCATCTAATTCCATAATAACTTTATAATTCAACTTTTTCATAGTTTTTTAATTCTCCAATCACGACTTTCTTAATGCTATGTAAGTATTATACCACATTTTTATAGTTTTGTCAAGAGTTTTTTGAAAAAATAAAGAAAAGAAAAGAACCAAAAGAAAAGAAAACTAAACTATCGTTTAGTATAAAAGATATATTTCTTATATATTATATATTATATATATTTATTATATAAGAGATTCTTACTGTATAAAACTTTAGTTTTATTTTTCTTTCTTTTTGCTACTTTTTCTTTCTTTTAGTCTTGACAAATCTAAGAAAATGTGGTATAATAGGAGTACAATCACGAAAAAGCAATGAAAGGAATTGACAAATGACAAAAGCAGAAATAATTGATATGGAGCTATATGACTTTTTTGAATTAATTGCTAAATCAAATATAAACGATATGTTGACTATTAAACAGACTCTCTTAGGTGCTAGAAAAGAAATGATTAGTTTAGCAAATGCCCACAAAAAAGAAATGTTTAACTTTACTGAAAAAACCTTTGACAACAAAAAATTCGATGAAGAGCTTACTTATATGGTACATTGCTTTGCTTTAGCAATGTACATTGACAAAAAGGTGGAGCTTTGCGATAGAAGAATTACTGATTTAACTCCTAAATGCTTTAATTAATGCTTGACAGCACCCCAATTTTATGGTATAATCACCTACAATGATTGGAGGTAGCCATATGGAAATTGAAAAAGCAAGATTGTTATTGCAAAGAGTTAGGGCTGGAATTGAGATGTTGAAAAACATCGAAAAAGATTTGCAAGAATTTGTTGGAGAGGAAGTCCCGCCAATGCAAATTTCTGAAACCTTTTTGGGAGATGATGGTAAAGAGTATCTACCAAGTCAACCCTATATTAAGTCTAAGCAATGGTATTGCTGTGGAAAACCCCTAAAGAATGAAATTAAAGATGGGAAGCAGGTTTTTCATTGTGATAAATGTAATTCTTACTATAGTGCTTAGTCTTATGCTAACGAGTATAGGCGAGTGTAGCACAATCTGTTATAAAATTATTAATTGTGAAGCTACTGCCTATACTACTGCCACTGATGAATGTGGTAGGTCTTATGATGACCCTAATTTTGGCTTAACTGCTAGTGGGGAATTTGTGAAAGAGGGGTTTATTGCGGTAGATACTAATATTATTCCTATGCACTCCTTGGTTTATATAGAGGGTGCGGGAGATTTAAGTGGATTTTATGAAGCTAAAGATACTGGTGGTGCAATCAACGGCAACAAAATTGATATTTATGTAGCTACAAAAGCACAAGCTTTTAAGTTTGGCAGAAGAAATGTAAAAGTTCACGTTTTAAGAGAGGGGAAATTCATGCCATTTAGAAATTTTTATATACATAAAGATTACACAGATGTAAAGTTACCAGAAAGAAAGACTAAGTATTCAGCGGGTTACGATTTTTATTTAATTGATGATGTAATTATTAAGCCTCATTCTGTAGAAATGCTACATACAGGCGTATCCGTAGAAATGGAAACCAACGATACTTTGGAGCTTTATGCTAGAAGCTCTCTTGCTAAAACAGGTTTGATTTTAGCAAATGGTGTAGGGCTTGTTGATGCGGATTATATGGGAGAGATTATGTTTCCTATTTACAATCTTACCAATAATCCCGTAACCCTTAAAAAGGGCAGTAGAATTGGGCAAGGAGTTTTTAGAAAGTACTATACTTGTGGTGATACTGTTGAGTCCGTAAGAGTTGGTGGATTTGGTAGCACAAATTAAAGGAGCAAACTAATGGTAAAAGTATTTATTTCACAACCTATGGGCGGCAGAACTGAGGATGAAATTCTAGTAGAAAGAAAAGAAATTGTGCGAAGCATTAAGTCCTTCTACCCAAACGATGAGGTAGAGGTTCTCGATACATATTTTAAAGACTATAATGGAAAACCTTTAGAATATATTGGAAAGTCTATTATGATGTTAGCACAGGCTGATGTTGCGTACTTTTGCAAAGGTTGGGACAAGGCGAGAGGATGCAAGATTGAACACTTATGTGCTAAAGAGTATGGTGTTAAAACTTTTTATTTTCTTCCAAGTTAGAAAAAATATTATAAAAAGTTATTGACAAATCTATAGAACTGTGGTATAATAAACTATGCTAACGGGTTGGTGGTGTAATTGGCAGCACAATAGTCTCCAAAACTATTTGTTAAGGTTCGAGTCCTTACCTTCCCGCCACATTAAAGGAGATAAAAATGAGAGTAAGATATTTTGTAGACAAAGAAAAAGGCGTAGTAGTATGTGTAGGTCAAAATTGTATGTTTGACTTGATTAGAGAGGTTGGAGCGACTGATGAATTATTTAGCCCCCTTCTTTTAAGCGATGTATATAAAGGAATCGCCCGACTACAAGATGGAGATGTTTGGGATGAAGATTATGGCAAAAAATTAGCTTATGCTAAGATGATTAAAAAATATGTAAATGCTAAACAGAAAAAGCTAAATGCTCTTATTAAAGATACTGAGGAAGTGTCAGAGTTTTTAAAACATCTTTCCGAGAACTATGTAAGAGAATGTATGCGAGCTGACCAAGCATTTAATTTCCAATAGTGAGATTATAAAAGTTCAGCAAATGGCCTAATAGGCCAAATAGTTCTGTCTACTCTTGCGGGTAAGGGAATGGTCTGCAAAACCATTAAATTTTAGGGTTCAACTCCCTACAGAACTTCCAAATTTTTTCATAAAAAGTATTGACAAATGCTTTAAAGTGTGTTATAATATAAATACACTCGGAGGGGTACTCAAGTGGTAAAGAGGGGTGTTTGCTAAACACCTAGACGAGAAATCGTGCGAGGGTTCAAATCCCTTCCCCTCCCCCAAATTGTACTATAGTTCAATGGTAGAGCAGTAGACTGTTAATCTATTAGTTACTGGTTCGAGTCCAGTCGGTACAGCCAAGTGGATGGTTGGCAGAGCTGGCTTATTGCAACAGTCTTGAAAACTGTAGGTGTTGATAACATCCGTGGGTTCAAATCCCACACCATCCTCCAGATAATATTTAAAAGTTTAATTAAATGTGGAAACGAACTCGGTGTATAAAAGGTGTCAACTTTCCGAGATTACGAGTAGTTGGTGTAACTTTAAAGTGGGATACTGCTTTAAGGGAGCATTTATGCAGATAGTGATATTACATAACAAGAACAAGGTTCAAGCAAAATCGTAAGTGCATTTATTTACGCATACTAAGGTCTATAGCCCGTGGTGGTGACAATAAACGCCCTAGTAGGGAATAATCCTTAATCGCCCTCCGACAAAGGGGTACAACTTTTAAGGAAAGTCAACTAAGCCATTGGTAGTGAAGAGAAGAAACTCTTGTATAACACGGCACTATAAGGCGAGTAGTACAATTTTACCAGTGACTAAATTAGGTCAATAGAATGATTAAAACTTATAATTCTGAATGATGTGTGAAAGTTATAGGTAGTCAATCCTATCTAGGAATTGCACTTAAAGGTGTGGGGTAAGAAGTATAGAGGTCGCTACTTTATGCTCAGACTTATCTCCCTAGTGACTGAATAAGTATGAAGTAAACTAAGTGTAAGGTGAAAATCTCAGTTATCTACATTTAATTAAGCTTTTAAATAAGCTTTTAAATCGGGGTATAGCTCAGTTTGGTAGAGCACTTGTCTTGGGAACAAGAGGTCACAAGTTCAAATCTTGCTGCCCCGTCCAAATGCAAGAGTGGCGAAATAGGCATACGCAACGGACTTAAACTCCGTAGGGTTAATACTCGTGTGGGTTCAACTCCCATCTCTTGTACCAATGCTCTTGTGATGGAATTGGCATACATACTACGCTTAGAACGTAGGTTTTAAGGGTTCGAGTCCCTTCAGGAGTACCAAGTTTTCAAAACTTTTTATAAAGTTTGAATATACAACTTAATATTGAGGGTGTAGTCATAGGTCGATTTTCGGCAAGTAGTAGTAGTTTTTGGGAAGCAGAACCTGTGACTACAGTACTCCCTAATAGTCTTGTAGCTCAAAGGTAGAGCGTGCAGCTTATAACTGCTTGATGGAGTTTCGATTACTCCCAAGACTACCAAGATTTTAAAGGGAAAGATATTACCCTTAAAATAGCTAAATGCGGAGGTCGCCTAGTGGTGAGGGCAACGGACTGTAAATCCGTCACGTTAAGAGACAACGGTAGTTCAAATCTACCCCTCCGCACCAAATTCTCAGATAGTGTAGCTCATTTTGGGTGAGTTATTGGTGTCTCGAGTCCATCTCTGAGAACCAAATTAAAAGCTTTCTTAGTTTAATGGTAGAATGACTGACTTGTAATCAGTTGATGTCAGTTCGACTCTGACAGAAAGCTCCAATGTCCTGTTAATTCAATGGAAAGAATAAAAGACTTCTAATCTTTAAATAGGGGTTCGACTCCCTTACAGGACTCCAAACGCAGAGTTAGTTCAATGGTAGAGCCTTAGACTTCCAATCTAATAATGCGAGTTCAACTCTCGTACTCTGCTCGCTTTGCTAAGTAAGCAACCTTCTCGTGGTGCAAGGTGTTTAAACTAATAGCTTACACAGATTAAGGATTTAAGGTATGGTCGCACTATACTTTGCCTTAGTAAATTTTAAAAAGCCTAGAAATGTCTCTAGGCTTTTATTTATATTAAAGCTTAGGGGGAATAGTTATGGCTAACTTTGTCCTAAAAAGGGACGGCAGAAAAGTAAAGTTTGAAAAAGATAAGATAATTAAAGCAATCTCTAAAGCGGGATTCGTGGCAGATGAAGTTAAAGAAAAAATCGCAACAGAGATAGGAAACCTGAATAGAGAAGTAATTTCTATTGAAGATATACAAGACTTGGTAGAAAAAAAACTAATGGCAACTTCTTATAAAGATGTGGCTAAGGAGTATGTAAGATACCGATATTTGCATAAGCTTGCTAGGGAAAAATATGTAAGCTTGATAGATGCTATAACCGAAAAAATAGATGCAAATAATCTTCAAAATCAAAATGCTAATGTAGATGAGGCTTCTTTTGGCGGTAGAGTGGGTGAAGCTTCTGACATTCTAATGAAGACTTATGCACTAGATTTTTGTGTATCTAATAAGACAAAAAGCAATCATTTGAATAATGAAATTTATATCCATGATTTAGGTTCTTATGCGATTGGCAATCATAATTGTTTAAGTATTCCTTTCGATGACCTTTTAGCCAACGGATTTAATACACGACAAACAGATGTCCGCCCTGCACAATCAATAAATACTGCTTTCCAACTTGTAGCAGTTATCTTCCAGCTTCAGAGTTTGCAACAATTTGGAGGGGTAAGTGCTACACACTTGGATTGGACTATGGTTCCATATGTAAGATTCTCATTTGCAAAGCATTATGCAGATGGTATGAAGTATTTAAGGGGTTATGAAGGTGAAGATTATGGGAATCTCGATAAAGATTTTATACGAAATACTTCTATCAACGATAAGTTCTGGACTTCGGATAAAGCAGTATACAACTATGCTATGGATATGACTGTTAAAGAGACCTGCCAAGCAGTTGAGGGGATGTATCACAATTTGAATACATTACAATCTCGAAGTGGAAACCAGTTGCCTTTTACCTCTGTAAATTTTGGTACGTGTACTCTAGTTGAAGGTAGAATGGTAATTAAGGCTTTACTTGAGATGGCTATTAAAGGTGTGGGAAAATTTCACAAAACTTCAATCTTTCCTTGTACTATTTTTCAATGTATGAAAGGTGTTAATAGAAAGGCTGGAGACCCTAATTATGACTTATTCTTACTTTCTTTGAAGTCAACGTCCCTAAGACTTTATCCTAACTATGCTAATGTAGATTGGAGTGGTAATGTAGGATACGATAGAAATAACCCAAAAACATACTTTAGCACAATGGGTAAGTGAAAATGTAGCCCATTTAAAACCTTTTGAACTATGCCAATAGGTGTGCAAATGAAAATTTGTGCTAACGGTTAGGACTTAATAATACTGTAGTCGGTTATTAAGTTGAGACCGTGCTAAGACTTATTATGATACTTACTTGGGAAGTGGGTATTATAATGAGTAAAGTGTATCGACTATCCCAGATGAGTGTAAGGGAGTAGGGTGTGAGATAGGCACACGCCCCAAGCGGAAGGCTATATCTTTTAAGATATAGAACATATAGTCAGTACCCTTGGTGACAAGGGAGCAATACGTGTCGAACTGCAAATGGTTGGGACATTAATGGATTTGGACAATTAAAAGATGGTAGGGGGAATATAGCACCTACTACAATCATTCTACCTACTATCGCTATGTTAGCGGGTAGAGATGTAGATAAGTTTATGGAGTTACTAGAGATAAAATTAGGGGAAGCTAAGGATTCTCTAATCGAAAGATTTGAGCACATTTGTTCACAAAATCCTGACTCAGCTAAGTTTATGTATGAGAATAAGTTAATGGCGGGGTATGATGGTAAGGATATTCGTTCAGCTTTGAAACATGGTACTTTAGCAATAGGGATGCTTGGTATGGCAGAAACTTTAAACCTTCTAATTGGTAAAGACCAAACTACAACAGAGGGTATGGATTTAGCTAAAAGAATCTGTCAACTTTATAAGGATAAATGTAGCGAGTATAAAGATACTTATAAATTAAACTTTGGAGTATACTATACTCCCGCAGAAAATTTATGTTATACCGCTATGAAGAAGTTTAGAGAAACTTATGGAGAAATCCCAAATGTTTCAGATAAAGAATACTTTACTAACAGTATTCACGTGCCTGTATGGAAAGAAATGAGTCCGTTTGAAAAAATAGATATTGAGTCACAACTTACAGGTTATTCTAGTGCAGGTTGCATAACTTATGTTGAACTGGAGTCTACGTCTAAACATAATATTCAAGCTTTAGAAACTTTAGTAAATTATGCTATGGATAAAGATATTCCCTATTTTGCAATTAATGTACCCAATGATACTTGCTTAGACTGTGGTTATTGTGATGAGTTTAATGAGGTGTGCCCTAAATGCGGTAGTGAGAATATCCAACAGTTGCGTAGAGTGACGGGGTATTTAACTGGCAACTATACAACTGCCTTCAATAAAGGCAAACAACAAGAAGTGCAAGAAAGGGTAAGACATGGTGGGTACAAATGTATGTAAGTGCAATAGATAAGTGCTCCATCTGTAACGGGGAAGGTTTCAGGGTAGTAATTTGGGTTAGTGGTTGTACTCACCATTGCCCCAACTGCCACAACCCCGAAACTTGGAACTTTAAAAGGGGGAAATTCTTTAATGACTCCATAAGAGCTGATATAAAAGAATACCTAAATAAGCCCTATATAAAAGGGGTTACTTTTAGTGGAGGCGACCCACTATCTTTACAAAATAGAACAGAAGTATTAGAGTTTGCAAGATTCTTGAAAGAGAATTTTCCAGATAAGGATATTTGGTGTTATACTGGCTATACTTTTGAAGAGTTACCTAAAAGTTTGTTAGAATATTTTGATGTTTTAGTTGATGGTAAGTTTGAGAATGACAAAAGAGATGTTTCCATTGCTTTCAGAGGTAGTAGTAATCAAAGAATAATCAATATACCAAAAACTTTAAAAGTTGGAAAAGTTGTAGAATGGGAGAATAATAATGTTGGTTAATGAGGATTTTAAACTATTAGATGTTTACAATAGTCTAGTCAATAGTAAGAAAGCAAGAGTTTTTTATGTAGATAGTCTAGGCAGTAAAGAAAGAAAGAAAAGCTTTTCTAAGCACCCCCATAGTGAAGAAGCAAAAATATTATTTTTTGATTATATGGGGAATCAAGAATCTTGTATGCTTTATAAAAATCAAGAAGTGCTATTAGAGGGGGGCTGGAAAAGTTTTAATGAAATTTCTAAAGATGAAAAATTAATAGTTTTTGAAGCTTTAACTACTACTTATGGTGGTACAGAGCTGCTATTAATTCCTTGTGATATTAAGAGTATTGCTCTTTTTGTTGATAAAGAACCCTTAGATTTAGATTTAGGTATGTGCATAGTAAATAGAGTTAACATTAGGGAAGCAGTTTAAAACCTTGTTGACAATAATTTGTTCCTATGATATAATAGACCTATGCTAAATCAAGGAGGTAAAAATGCTTAAATTAGTTTTAATTAGTGGTAAAGCAGAAAGTGGTAAAGATACTGTAGCTAAGATTATTGAAAATAAAGTTAATAATAAGTTTGCAGTAATAACTACCCATATAGCTGATAAAGTAAAAAGTATAGCTAAAGAAGATTTTGGCTGGGATGGTATTAAAGACGAAAAAGGCAGAGCTTTACTTCAATTAATCGGAGATGGTGGTAGGCAATACAACCCTAATATTTGGATTAACCATTTTTTGGAGTTTTTAAACAACCTTAAAGAAAGTAACACATTAGTTTTAATTCCAGATGTTCGGTATAAAAATGAGGTAATTAAGCTAGTAGAGTGGGGCAATGAAAAAGAAATTCAAGTTTTTAGAATCCGAGTAGAGAGACCTAACTATACAAATAAACTTACTAAGGAGCAAAGAAAAAATAGTAGTGAAACAGACTTAGATAATTGTGGGTTTTGGGATTTTAAGGTTATAAATGATAGCACCTTAGAAAATCTTGATAAAACTGTAGATAAAATGCTAGAGGTGATGGAAATTGGTTATAAATCCCAATATTGAACCTATGAGTTGCTATGCAGGGAGCATTGAGGGGCTAAGAGATGGGGCGTATTTGAATTATGTTGCCCAAGAAAAATTTGATGGACATAGAGCAATTATGTTAGTTAAAGATGGAAAGGCTCATTTTTATAGCAGAAGAAATAGTGATATAACTGGCGAGAAAGAGGATAATACAAATAAACTACACTTTTTTAAAAGTCTTAACTTTGAAAGTATGCTAGGTAAAGGTGAGTACATTTTTGATGGAGAATTAGTTTTAAAGTTTGAAAACTCTGACTCCTCTAAAGTTCAACACCTTTTAGGCTCTACTGCCGAAAGAGCTTTTAAACTTTGGTATGAAGATGGCTATGAGTTGGTTTATAAAGTTTTTGATGTACTAAAGTGGGATAATAGAAATCTTGTGCTCCTTCCTTTAAAGGAACGATTAAACTATTTGAGTATCTTTAGTAAGTATTTAAATAGCGTTCCAGTATCTATTAATATTATGGTAGTTCCCCTATATGTTAATGATGCAACATTGTTAAATTATGATTTCGTTAAACTTTCGCCCTCTTATAAAGAGTTATTGAAAGACATTTATAAAAATGGGGGCGAAGGGATTATTTTAAAAGATATAAATTCTCCTTATGAGCACAAGAGAAGTAAGCATTGGTTAAAGTTTAAAAAAGTACAGACAGCCGACTTAGTAATTATGGGTTTTACAAAGCCAAAAAAAGAGTATACAGGCAAGTTTTCAGTAGATGAATTACAACTTAGGGGTTGGGAGTATTGGGAAGGTAATGAGCCTGTTTCAAAAACCTATGCTAATGGTTGGGTAGGTGGTATTAAACTTGGGGCTTATAAAAATGGGAAACTTAAATATGTTTGTACTGTTAAAGGGTTTAGTGATGAAATACAACAAATGATTAAAAATATGGATTTAAGTAATGTAGTGGTTGAAGTCAACTTTCAAGATGTTATTAATCAAGAAACTAGGTCATTAAGACACCCAAGATTTAGCCAGTTTAGATATGATAAAGAAACAAAAGACTGTTTATGGGAAAATATAAGCAATTCTTAAAATATTTAAAAAAAAAATTGAAAAAGTTTTAAAAAAACTCTTGACAAAATTGAAATTTTGTGGTATAATAGAGTTATAATAAAAGGAGAAATTCTTGATTAAGATAAATAAAAGAGAATATGATATTTATAAGAAAAATCGCAAGTACAGACACAGACTGCTGAGAACTAAGTATGGCTTCTATTTTATAGGCTAAATGTAGCAAATCCTTACTCAAAATTTTGAGTAAGGATTTTTGTCGTACAATTTACATTTTCTTTACTTGTGGATAAGGGAAGGAATCTAAGAAATGAGTAATTTAAGTGAAAGCCTTACCACAAAAGAACTGGCCCGAAAGATATTAATTTTTTGCGAGGTTTTTTGTGGTAGAAAATTTTTCCCACACCAAGCACAGTTCGGTAAGAGAATAATAACTGCGGTACTAGATAATGACCCTGATACCATTACCGCTCTTATGTCACGACAAAGTGGAAAGAGCTTTACTACATCAGCTGTAGTGTCAGTATTAATGATATTATTACCTATACTTGCCAATATGCCAATGTTTTTAGATGATAAAAGATTTCAGTTGTTTAGAAACGGTGTTATGATTGGTGTATTTGCCCCTACTTTAGCTCAATCACAAATTATCTTTAATAATATTAAAGAGTTCCTTGCAAGTTCAAGAGCTTCTAATATACTAAGTAGTGAGGAGTTTAATATTACTAAAGACACCTTTAATGGCAATAGGGTTACTCTAGTTTTTAATAATCTAGGTGTAAAATCAACAATTACTTGTTTTTCTGCAAGTGATGGCTCTAATATTGAGGGTGGTTCTTATCACTTATATATTTGTGATGAAGCACAAGATATAAGTAACTATAAATATAGAAAGTCTATTTTCCCTACAGTTTCATTCTATAATGGAACTAAAATACTCATAGGGACTCCTACTATAAAAAAGAACTTTTTTTATGATGCTATAAAGCTAAATGAGCAAGAGTGGAAAAGTGGTTCTAAAAGAATGAGAAATCATTTTGAATATGACTGTGATACCATTATAAAATACAATCCTAGATATGCTAAAACTGTAGAATCTGCTAAAAAAGAAATGGGCGAAAATAGCGAAGAGTTTCTAATGAATTATAAGCTACAATGGCTTTTCCGATTTGGTATGTTTATTAATGGTGAGGATTTCACTCAAGAACCTATTGCCCTTCTTAATGAGGGCAGACAATATTTTAGCAGTGAGCCATGTGTTGTAGGAATAGATGTGGGCAAGTCTCAAGACAGTACAGTTGTTACTGTGGGAATCCCAGATAAATCTAAGCCTATAGTAATTGAAAAATCTAAAGATGCCAATGCTGAGGATTATGTATTATATGATGTAAAGATTATAGATTGGTTGGAGATAGTTGGAGATAACTATGAGGAGCAATTCTATACTATTACAAACTATTTAAAAAACTTTAATGTAAAGATATGTATAATAGATGGAACTGGTGTAGGTAGCCCAGTAGCTGATAGGTTAGCCGCTCACGTAGATTTTCCCGTTATACCATTTGTATTTACACAAAGTAGTAAGTCAATACTTATGAAGTATTTTAATGCTTACTTAAATTCTAAGTGTTTCCATTACCCCTCAGATTTTGAAACCCAACAAACCTTAGAATATAAAAAGTTTCAAGAGCAATGCTTAGAACTTACAAAAGATTATAGGGGAGATAAGCTAGTAGTAGCCGCTCCTAAAGAAAGGAATAAGCATGATGACTACCCCTTTAGTGCCGCTTTAATGGTTTGGGCGTTAAAACACGATTTAGGGGAGATTGAAACTATAGAAAATAATGATTTTATACAAACTTCTAAAAATAATTTTTTAAGAAGAAGAAATAGACTGCGTTCTAGGTGGTGAGATAGATAGGTTTAGATAAGATTATTTTACAGAAATTATTATCGCCCTTTGCAGTTAGCGATAAAATGAGTGTCTATTTAAGTGATGAAGATAGGCAAAGGTTGAGAGATTATCAACATTATTGGAACTTTTACAATGGCTATCATTGGGAAGAGATTTATGGAGATGAAGATAGGACTGAAACCACCACTAATTGGTGTGCTAGATTTGTTAATAAGTATGTCGCAACTGAATTTAATAGTGGTTTTCTTTTTAAATTTGACCCTTCTGTAGAGGAAACTACTTTACCTTTTTTAAATAGCGTTTGGGAAGATAATGATGGCTCAGACCTTATGGCAAAAGTTGGGCAAGTAAAGTCTATCACAGGTGACGGTTTTGTCCACGTATTCTTTGAATCTCCAGAAGAGATGAACGACCCCTTTAAAATCTACCCCAAAGGTAGAATAAGATTATTCAATATTCCCTCTACACTCGTATTTCCTGAATACAAAGATGGGTATAATGATAGCTTTGATGCTTTAGAAAAAGTAACTATTGCATACCCTGTGGAAATAGGTAGTATAATGGGTAAGAAGAGGGAAAAGATTGTTAGGTATGTATACACAAAGGATACCATTACACGATACGAAGATGATAAAGAAGATTACTCAATTCCTAATAAGTATGGTGTAATCCCTATTGTACCTTTTAGAAACTTACCTTTAGTTGGTTCTATGTTTGGACAGTCTGATTTAAAAGATTTGATTAACTTAAATATGGAATACAACTTAAAAAATAGTGATGTTTCACAAATTATAGACTATAATTCAGCTCCTACAACTATAGTTCAAGGTGCTAAACCCCATAATTTGGAGAAAGGTACTAATAAAGTTTGGTGCGTTCCAAAAGAAGCTAGAGTTTACAATCTTGAATTAAAGGGAGACTTAGTAGCTTCTACTACTTATCTTGAAAGGGTTCGAGATAGTATCTATAATGTAGGTAGTATGCCTAAGCTTGCTATTGGTGGAGATGAACCGCCAAGTAATTTAAGCGGACTGGCTTTACAGATTGCATTTATGCCCTTACTTGATTTAATAAATCAAAAGCGTGTTCAATCTGCAAAGTCTATTTCTTACATAAATAAAATTATCTTAAAGATAGGCTTAGAAGAGGGCTTAATAACTATACCACAAGGTGTTGAACCCTTTAAATTTTATGCAAATAGAGTTTTATGGGGAGAGGTTTTACCAAAGGATAAAGTTATTGAATTAGACATGATTCAATCAGAGTTAAGGTCAGGTTTGACTACTCGTGAAGATGCTATGAATAGACTTTATAAGGATAACGTAGCTAACCTTTTATCTCAAATTAATACAGATGCTAAGGAACATCCTCAATTTTATGGTATTCAACCCATTAGTCTACCGACTTCTAGTAGATTGGTAAGCTCTTTTGATGGTAAAGTTATTGTTAAAGAACAAGCACAGTCTGAGAAAGTTTCTAAGGAAAACCCACAGATAGATTTAAAAAATACTGTGGGTAGAAATAGGGATGGTAAAGATATTCAAGTTAATGCAGGCTTGAGAAATACTAATCCCCCAAAAGAATAAGGAGGGTTGTAAATGGATTACAGTAAGGTAAAGGGTGCTAGTACAAAAGTATCTGCCCCTAAAGTTCAAGAATTTAAAAAACACGCACCTGTAGTACCTAAAAAACAAAAACTTACTTATTCTAAGTAAGAATTTATAATTATAAAAGGAGAACTTAAATGTCAGAACCAAATCCGAATCCAAATTTAGAAAATGATGTAGATATTCAAGTGGAAATTGAAAAGGCTAGAAAGCAAGAGAGGGACAAACTTCATTCTAACATTGAAAAGCTTAAAGCTGACCTAGCAGAAAAAGTCAAAGTTTGTAATGACAACTACATTCAAATCTCAAACTTACAAAAAGACTTAGATACTAAGTCTAAGGAGATTGTAGGTTTTGAGGAAAGATTAGCAAAAGCAAAGGAAGATGGAAAAATGGAGTCAAATAAGGAACTTGAAGCTATTAAAGCTGAGTTAGAAGATTATAAAGCAAAGTTAGCAAAAGCTGAAAAAGATTTTGCTGATTACAAAGTGGCTGAGGAATTAAAAGCCTACACTTTGGAAAAAGTTAAGGATATTGAAGCTGAGTTTAAAGAGCTTGTAACAGGTAATAGCAAGGAAGATGTAGATGCTTCTTACGAAAAAGTAAAAGCTTTACAAGATGCTGTAAAAGAAAAATACAGTAGAAAAGAAACCTTGCCTACACCTAAAGTAAAACAACCTACCCCACAAAAAGTTGATGATATGCTTGAAAAACTTAGAACTATGTCACTTGACGAGTATAAATTAGCTAGAACTAAAAATTTTAAATAATATTTATAGGAGTGATTATTAATGGCAAACTGGCCTCTCGCTAATGAGATTAATACTATTATTCAAAATGACGGCACCCAACTAGATAGTGGTACTGCTGTAAAACTTGTAAATTCTCTTTCTCCCGTACTAAGTAAAGAAATTCTTTTCTTAGCTGAACCTGTTTATACTTTCTATAACTTTGCGGCTAGAAAGACAGAACTTTTAGTAAGCCCTGGCAATGAAATTAAAATGCTTACCTATAACAACTTAAAAATTGCAGAGCCTTTAGAAGAGGGTAAACATATTAAAACTCAAACTCTAAGCTCTAGCGTTAAAAAGATTACAGTTGTTGAGCATGGTACTGCTGTACTAATGACCGAAGCCGCTATTCGCTTCTCTTTTGTAAATGAGCTTGAAATTGCTATGAAACAGCTTGCTCGTAACTATGTTATGACTTTGGAAAAAGAAATGCGAGATGCCGCTGTTAAAGGTGGTACTGGTACTTCTAAAATCTTTGGTCGCCAAAAAGATGGTGCTAAGATTACTGCTCGTAATGAAATTGCAAAAGGTGTTAATACTTTAACTGTAGCTACCATTAAGGATGCAGTTGAAATTTTGGCTACTAATAATGCTCCAAAAATTAATGGACAATATTATATTTGCATTTGCTCACCACACCAAGCTCGTGACCTAAGAGATGACCCAGCCTGGATTAATGCAAGTAACTACGGCGCGCCTGAACAGTTGTTCAATGGTAGATTTTGCCTGTGTGCTTAAACAAAAATAAGTACAGAGAATCTCGCTAAACGGTGGGCTTTAAAAAGCCTATAATACTGTGAAAACAGAAAGTGAACCCCAGAGGGGTAATACCGTACTAAAGGAAGGTAATTTATATGAGAAAAATTTATATCGCAAAGGAAGAATTACAACGAGTTTATGATGAACTTAAATGCCAAAAAGAAGTAGCTAAACATTTTGGGGTTAGCCTCAAAGTTATAAAAAGACTTGTTAAGGAATACAAGTTAGGTACTTATGAGCATTTTGCTTACATTCCCCCAAAAGAAGAAATTTTAGAGGTATTTTTAAATGGTGGAAGAAAGAAAGATGTGTGCGAAAAGTTTGGGGTTAAAAATAGTACAGTTTCAAAATGGTTAGTGCATTATGGAATTTCCGCTGTTCAAAGTGACTACAAACATTTAACTCAAGAGCAAAAAGACATTGTTGTTGGAAGCGTGTTAGGCGATGGTTACTTAGATGGGCGTGTGCTATACCTAAATCATTCTACTAAACAGGAAGATTACTTAAATTTTAAAGCCAAGTTCTTTGGGGGTGACATTAGTGAAAGCTCTTATAGAACTACAAGAGAGGGTCATCACTCTGTAAGAAGAAGAACCAAGGCTTTCGGAGATATAAAAGAGTTGCATAAGTTGTTTTATAAAGGTAAAAAGAAAATAATTCCTGATAACATAAAAGACCTCTTAAATCCTTTATCTGTTGCAATATGGTATATGGATGACGGAAGCAAAGGTGGACTCAAGTATGGCAAGCTTTGTACTTGTTGCTTTACTTATGAAGAGGTAGAGCTTTTAAGTAATTCTTTAAACGAGCTTATAGGGATAACCACTTATCCACAAAAAGATAGAAATTATTATATAATTCGTATTCCTACTAAAAATTCAAGCCTTGAAAAATTTTGCGATTATATAAGGGACTATGTTCCTGACAGTATGAAATATAAATTACTTGAAAAAGTCTAACGACTATACACGAGATACCTTGAATACGCAAGTATGGGTAAAGAGATAGTCTGACCTCGTAGGTGACTACGAGAGGGGTAGTCGAGTGTAAAGACACTCATAGAAGCACACCCCCGCCCTTACACATATATAAAGCGGTATGTGTAATGGTAAAATGGGTTCGTCCGCCCATAGTAACAAATTGGAACTCGGACGTATTGATGATGTTCGCTTTGTTGTTACTACTTTAATGCCTAGTGGTGCGGCAGGCGAGAACGAAATCGGCTATGATGCTTCTCTAAAAGGAGCAGGTGCCGAAAGTGCTGATGTGTACCAAGCAGTATTGTTTGGTGAAGATTATTATGCACTTGCAGAAAGTTTACCGCCCGAAATTCGCACTGATGATACCGCAGATTTAGGTCGTGAGATTAAAGTTGGTTGGTATGGTATTTGGGGCGTAGATGTACTGAATCCTACTCATGGATGCGTTATTGAAACTGCCTAATTTAAGGTGGTGAATTTTAATGGCTATTAGTGCTTATGACATTTTCCTAGCACAACAAGCCCCTGAAAAGTTGGCAAAGAAGCTTGGCAAGGGTATAACCCCTAGTGAAGCTTTCTTTTTAAAACAAGACCCTTATTCAGTAGCTAAAAAGCTGGAGGTAGATGTTTCTACTGTTTTTATGTCAGAGGGTGGTAGTTATGAACTTGTTAAAGCTATAAATGCTTTAGCAAATAGTGAAGAAGAGGGCGAAGAAAAGTCCAAGTAAGTATAGGGGAGTTGGTTTTAACTCCCCTATTTTTAGATATGGAGGAAAGTATGGTAGAACAGAAAAAAGAAGTAAAAGTTGCAAAAACTGAAAAACCTGACTTAGTAGTAAGTGTTAGTGCTACTAAAGCTAAGGAGGCTACTAAAGAACCTTTAGTTGAAATTGCGACAAAAGAAAGTTTTAAAATTATGTATGGTGACAGATGGTATTACTTTACTAAAGGTGAGACTGTAAAAGTGTCCAAAGATTTAAAAGAATATTTAAATAGACAAGGTGCACTAGCTGTACTTTAATAAGGAGTGTAATAATGGCTGATGCTAAAGTTTTAGCAGATTTAATTTTCCATTCTGCCCAAGACCCTATGAGATTAGCTCGCTACTTAATAGATAACATTGGTGGCGAGGGTGTGCAGGGGGCAAAAGGCAAGGATGCTCCTAAAATAACAGGACTGACAATTAATGTTACTGGAACTGCCATTAGTGGTCAAGCTACAATGTCTGAGGGAGCACCTATAGATGTAACAGGAACCTTTTCTCAAGGTTAAAGCAAGGGGGTATATTAATTGGGTACAAAATTGGAGTTACTATTAAGTTACTTAGAAGATAGCTTAATGTTATCAACCCCTTTAATAGAAAATGACCCTGCATTTCAACAAATAAAAGAGGATATTCCTAGTATCATAGAAATGTCTATGATAAGCTTAGGAAAAGAAAACTTTGATGAACTTTCTAACAAGGAAATTCATTTAGTTTGTTTAAAAAGTCAATATACTATTTATCTAAGACTTGCTACTGCTTCTGCTCCAGAGTTTGATGTAAGTGCAGAACAAGTAAGCTTTAAAAAGGGCGATAGGTTTTTCCATTACACCTCTCTAGCTGAAAAAATTTCTACAGAACTAAAAACCCTAGAAATAGGGGATGTGGAAGTAGTACAAGTTGTTATAGGTGCTAGAAATGGCACTATAAGAAATTATAATTTATCTAAGCCCCAAAATCTCAACTTTAAAGTAAATTCAGTCAACCCCTATTCTGTGGAATTAAGTTGGAAAATGTATAATACGAGTCTAGGGCAGTTTAAGAAATACACTCTTATGTATAGCGAAAATCCTATATATGATGAGTATGCAATACCTAAGTTTAGGAGTGGAAATGATATAAAAGTTTTAGATTTTTATGATATTAAACGTACTAAACTTAGACTAACTGATTTAAACCCTAGTACAAAGTATTATATAGTTTTAACATTTCATAGTAGAGATGGTGGAAGTTCTACTGAGGGACTTGAAGTGCAAACAGGGGTAGTAGATGAATAGTATTCAAGGCTATATTACTAAATCCTTTGATGAAGTTTATAGTATGGTTGGCGGGTTAGGAATGACCTTTTACTATGTACCTTATATAAAAAAGGGGTTTAAGGAAAGCAGAGATTATATAGATTATGATTTTAATAATAAAATCAAAATCAATGCTACTATAAATTCTATTGAAACTAGTGATGTTGACTTAGAGTATACCAAACAATATCTAAAGAACACCCGCAAGGGGGCTACTATCCAATTTACTTTGGATAGTATTAGTCCTCATAAAGTAAGACCCTTAGATAGAATTTACATAGAACATAATGGCGGTAAGACAGAGAACTATCTAATTGTGGGTATTGATAGCAATGTATTATTGCAAAATATCTATGTAAGTGTGAGGGTTTTTGAGTTTGATGGGACTCTGACAAAGTTTCAATGGACAGATAACGGGGTTGAAGATTAGTGTCATTAAATTTCAACTTTGAGGTTGTAGAGGGTATAAAAACTAACCTTAGAAATGCAGGTAAAAGAAAACGTGAAGCAGGTATAAGAGCTACACGTAGAGCCGCAGAAAGATTACTAGAACTTTCAAAACCTTTAGTACCTAAAGATACTGAAACTCTTGTGAATAGTGGAAAGGTTGTTCAAGGTAAAGGTATTGCTGAGTTTAATGTTGTATATAGTGCAACAGTTGAAGATAGGTATAATGCTATAGGTAAAAATTTAGATAATGTTGCAGACCCAGACTTTAACTATGCTTGGATTCAGCATGAAGCTACTTGGTTTAACCACCCTAATGGTGGTCAAGCTAAATACTTGGAGCAACCCTTTAAAGAAAATCAAAAGCGTTTTCTTGGCACTATAGCATCTGCTATAAGGAGAACTAAATCATAATGTTTGCAAAAAGTATGACAGATTTTTTAGTTGAGAACAATTTTGGGATATTAGATAAAGATATTTTTATAAATAATTTACCCTCTAGGGTTGAAAATTCAGATATTATTTGTGTATATGACACTCCTTCTTATTCTATAAGGGGTAGGGAAAGAAATAGTGTAGACTTCAACTGCCAAATTAGGATAAGAAACGATAAAAATAGCAAGGCTTCTAAGATAGCTTTTGATATTTATAATCTACTAGAAAAGGGTGCTATACAAGATAGTGCAGGAAAGAGATTTACAATAAGACCTTTAAATCCCCCAAGCTTTCTAATGTATGATGAAGCTGGGAGAGTTAATTGGATATTAAATGTAACAGCTCTTTCTCTTAATTATTAGAAAGGATTGATTATTAATGGCAAAGAAAATTGACGATACCTCAGTAGTTCTTATGGAACTTAGAGATGTTAAAGTTGCCGAACTCCTAACAGACCCAGGAGATAGTGAACCTACCTATGGCGAGTGGGTTGACTTAGCAGGTGCTTTAACCTTACAAGTTTCTCCTGAAATGGTTACTAAAAACCTTATGGGTGACTCTATTACAATGGACACCTATTCTCGTACCACTGGAATTAACTTTACTGCTACTAATAGTGTACTAAGCTTTAGTGGTCTTAAAGTGGTTTTAGGTGGTAAAGTAACAACTGCGGGTACAGATGATACCGAAACTGTAACTTACAGTATGACAGCTGAAACTGCAACACCTCCTTACTTTAAACTTGAAGGTAAGTGGGATTATGCTTCTACTGATGGTACTGTTGCAGATGCACACATTGTTATGCACAAATGTCGTATTAGCGAAGCTCCTGACTTTACTATTAACGATGCAAGTGGTGACTTTGGTGAATGTTCATTCTCTGGTGTAGCTGTTCCTACTAGAAAAGACGGTAAGTGGATGGATATGGTACTTAATGCTACTGCTAAGGAGATTGGTGCGGGGGAGTAAGCGGGGGCGAAACCGTAACAGATGTAGCCCTTGATACAGAACTCAAGACTATTTAAGGGGCAACATTGCCCCTTATTTTTTTAATTAAATTTTTGTTATTTTCTTGAAAAAGCCTTGACAAAATTAGAATTTTATGGTATAATATACATATAAAATAAAAAATAGAATGGAGAAATAGTTATATGTCAAAATTAAATCTAGTAAAACCGCAAGGTGTTATTCTAACAATCGCAGGTAAGGATTATTCATTAGTATATGATTTTAATGCTTTTGCAGAACTTGAGAGGGAGTTTGGTGATGTACAGTCAGCTTTTGAGAAGATGACAGGTACTCCAAAGTTTTCCGATATTATGAAAATTGTTAAAGCAGGTATGGCTTCAAATGAAGTAGTAGTTTCTGATAAAGAGCTTGGTAGTCATTTAACTACTAAGAACCTTCCTCAAGTTTTGGAAAAGGTTAATGAAGCATTGAGTCAAGCTATGCCACAGCAAGGCGAGAAAGCTACACAAAATCAAAAAAACTAAAAAAAGCCCTTTCCAATAGTGATGATACTTGGGAATGGGTAGCTTTTTATTATTTTTCAAAAAGAGTATTAAAAATGAGTGATTTAGAATTTTGGTCAAGCACTCCTGCAAAGATATTTGCTTTATTAGATTATCATTCTAAAATAGAAAATCCATCTAAAGAGGATTTGCGGAGAGAGAAAGCCAAAAACGCTCAACCATTAACGCCTGATATATTTAAGCAATTGGGCGGTAAGATAAGTTAAATATGGTATAAACGTTGAAGTAGGGATTAAAACTAATCCCTACTTTCTTATTATGTAAATGATTGGAGGGAATAAAATGGCTAATGAAGAAGTCGGTAAACTTACGGCGACTTTAGAGCTTGACACTTCAAAATTTGAGAGAAGTGTTTCAAGAGCTGAGAAAAAATTAGACTTACTTTCCAACGCATTTAAAAAATCTCAACAAAACGTAAACGGGTCTTTAAGAAGATTAAACGCTAATGTAGTAAACTCTACAAGCGTTCTATCAAAACAAATAAACGCACAAACAAATGCGATAAATAGTGGGTTAAATTCTATATCTAAGTCCGCTACTACCAATAGTTTACAAACTACTAATGCAATTAAGGCTATGCAAGTAGCCGTAGTTGCAGAACTTCAAAAAATGAGTGCTGCGTTTGTAACACTCCAAAAATCTACAAGCCAAGATTTTTCAACAGGTATAAAAGACTTAGCTAAAACTACTCAAAGTAATACAAAGCTTATTGTTAAAGACCTACAAAATATACAGAAACAAGCAAATGCTACACAAGGGGCTTTATCAAAACAAAGCAAGGCTTCAATAGGTGGCACTCCAGCTAAGGAGTCTACTGAGATACCTTTTATATCTAATAAGTTCCCAGAACTGTCTAAATCTGTTAGCGGTATGTATGAGGGAATGAGTAAGTTTTATGGAGTTTTCTCTAAAGTTACTTTTCATGCCTTTATCTTAGAGCAAGCATTTCAACAGATTTCTAGTTTAATATCTACTGTGGTTTCTCCTGCAATTAATTTTGCTACTCAAATGGAAACCTTAAGATTGGGCTATGCAGGTATTATAGCTTCAACAACATTAAAAGATGGCAAGGATGTTCCTTACAAAGAAGCATTACAAATTTCAGAAGCTCTATTATTGCGTATGCAAGACGAAGCCTTGAAAACTTCATTGACTGTTGAAGAATTAGGCACTGCCTTACAATCCTCAATGGCTATGGGTTTAAATGCGGGAATGAAGCTAGATGAAGTTTTAGACTTAACAGTTGTAGCCGCTCAAGCAGTAAAAACTTTTGGTTTAAGTAATCAACAAGTTGTACAAGAGATTCGTGGACTTATCTCTGGTGAAGCTATAAGACCTGGTGTTGACCAACTAGCTACTGTTTTAGGTTATACTACACAAACAGTTAATAAGTTGCGTGAGGAAGGCAAGCTTTATGAGGACATTATGGAACGTATGGCAGGCTTTAAAGCCGCCTCAGAAGAGTTTCAAGATAGTTTTGCAGGCTTAATTTCTAACTTACAAGATGGCGTTTCAAGGGTAGCTGGAACAGCAGGACAAGCTTTCTTTAAGGTTACAAAAGATGCTTTAAAGAGTTTTCAAGATTTATTCTTTTCTATAGAAAAGGTTACTGAAAAGGGAGCTGATGGCAAAGATAAGACTATTTTTAAAGCTATTTTAAATAAGGATACTTTAGAACTCTTTAATAGTTTTTATAATATACTTGCCAATGTTTTAAAAATAGTTATGCAAGTAGGTAGTGCTATTGGTAGTGTCTTAGCACCTGTATTGCGTATTGTTTTAGATGCGCTTGAAAGTTTAACAGGTGTTTTAGTAATCGCTACTACAGCATTAAGTCCTTTTCTCGAAGGATTAAAATTCTTAGGAGTTGTTCTAGATACTGTTTGGGATGGGTTGACTTATATGTTGCAACCCTTAATGGAAAGCTCTAATGCTATGGTAGCTCTAACCACTATTGTAGGTGGGTTGGCTTTAGCTTTCACTGCTATGCACGCCCCTATACTAGCTATAATCGGAGCTATTGGTGGAATTGTAATAGCTTTCAAGAATATTACTAATCCTGTAAATTCTTTTGGTTTTTGGTTAGAATCATTATTTAGGTCTTGGGAGTATAAATTCGAGGCTATTAAAGCTAGACTTTCAGATATAACTGACGAAAAAGGTATAGCTAAGGCTTTTGATATAAAGTCTGAAACCGCTAGAAACGCCGCTGGGATTTATTGGGATAATTTTACAGCTGAATTTAAAAATTCTGTTACTAATAGTGGCAATGAAATTAAGAGCTATGTTGACGGTATATTTAACGGAATTAGTTCTAAGCACCCTGCTAGTGAATCAGTAGGTGGCACAGACAAAGGGGCTAGTAAACAAGCTAAAGCAGCTTATAAAGCACTAGAGGCTGAACTTGCATTATTTACAAAGGATTTAGAAGAGTATCAAAAGAAAATAGAATTTGCCTATAAAAATGACTTACGTTCCACTCAAGATTATGTCGAGTCTATAACTAAACTTAAAAGTATTCAAATACAAGCAGAAATAGAAAACTTAAAAAAGAGAAAAGAAATTGCAGAAAAACTGGGGCAAGTATCTGATGTAGAAAGATTTGATACAGATATTGAAAGCCTTGAAAAACAAAAGCTAGACTTACAAGCAGAGGCTACAAGGAAACTTGTAGAAGAGTATAAAAAGCTTGATAAAAGAATGGATGATATTAACCGCAAATTTGAAGATATGGCGGGAGTATCAGAAGAGGCTTTTAACCTAAATTTAGTTAAAGAGTTTAAAAATGAGTATTCAAGACTTAGTGCAGAATTGGAGACTGCACAAAAGAGATATGCACAGGCAGTAGCAGAGGGTAAGGAAGCTGATATTCAAGCTTGGGCTATTAGGAAAAATTCTTTAGAGAAAACTATTGAAAATCTTAATACTATAGTTAAACTTAAAAAGTTGGAGAGAGAGGCTGATGAAGCTTCTGCTAAAATTCGCAGTGTCGATTTACAAATTCAAGAACAGCTTTTATCTAAGCAAAATCAAGCTAATAGAATGGCTTACACTCAAGCTGATGTAGAAGGCGACTTATTTGATTTCCGCAAAGAGCATATGGAAGAGTATATAGACTATTATACTGATTTAATTGCTTATAACGAAAAGATGGCGGAAATGGCTGAGGATGTAAATACAGCTAATGCGTTTAAGTCTAAAGCCTTAGAAGCTAAACAAGCTATTTTAGAATTAACTGATGCTATACCACCATTTCAAAGGGTAGTTAAAGAACAGTTTATCGGAAGCTTATCTAACGCTTTCCAAGAAATGCTCTGGGAAGGTAAAAATGCTAAAGATGTTTTAAAAGACTTTGGTAAGTCTATATTGCAAACTATTACTCAAAAAACTTTTGATAGGGTAGCCACTGATATTACAGATAGTATCTTCAATGCAATGTTGCCCGATGATGAAAAAGTTGGTAATAGAGAGGTTGAGATAGATGCCGAAGTTCAAAGAAAGTTAAAAGTCATTGAAATAGATACTACTAAATTCCAAGAAAATATTACTACTGTTTCTACTACATTTAATGAAGCTTTAATGAACTACACTGTTCCCGCTTTAAAGAGTATGACTACTATTATAAATGAATCCGTTATTCCTGCCCTAGCTTCAATAGGTACGGGTAGTTCCGAAGAGGGCAAGGGTAACATACTAGCAAGTTTAGTTGGTGGCAAGGACAAGGGAGAAAATCCTGCAAAAGGTGAAACTGATAGTGGTCTTGATGATTTTGGCGATGATGTTGCGGATGCAGGAAGTATTTTGCAAGACACTGCCAATAAGACATCTGGTACTTTCTTAGGTATGGATAAAGAAACATTTAATTCAACTATGGGATTAGCTCAGTTCGGCGTTTCTTTGCTAGACCAAATTTTTGGTTTAGGGGAGTTTGGTAAAGTATTACAGACAGTTTTATCTATTATACAAGTCGCATCTATGTTTGCTGGCTTTGCCGAGGGTGGATATGTTAGTGGAGCTGGAACAAGCACAAGTGATAGTATTCCTGCAAGACTTTCTAATGGAGAATATGTAATTAAAGCTAGTGCAGTTAAAAACTTAGGCGTAGACTTCTTAGATAGATTAAATAACTCAAGCAGTTCTTTTAAAGGTAGTGGAAGATTGCCAAAGTTTAAATATGCTGAGGGTGGATATGTAGAAGCTCCTGCAACTACTGCAACACAAGGAGGTAATGTCGCTCCTATAAGTAGCGTAGGAACTCCAATAGTTATGAATATGCAATTCCAATCTCTTGACCCACAAACCAACATGAGGTTATGGGAGCAACAGTACCCAATGATAAGAGAAAAACTTATGCGAGATATTGATAGTAATACTTCAATGAGAAACTCTATTAAAAGGGCTACAAAATAAGAGTGGGAATTTTTTCCCACTCAATATTCTAAGAATGGGAGGAAGAAATGCTAGGTTTAGATATTTCAACAAACGAGAACTATACTGATGGTAATGAAGGGTTAGATGTGTGGGGTATAGTAGCTGTCCAAGTATATGATTATAATATTAGTTATAATACTCTTGTAGATGAAAAATGGACTGGAAATGAACAACGTAGAGCACAATGGACGAACCCTAGACGTTCTTGGACACTTGAATTTGAGAAAGATGCGTTAGGGGCTGAAAAGTTTGAAAAGTTTTTCCAAACAGTAAAAGGTAAGTTTAAAGCTTTTAAATTCAAATGGTCTAAGTATGCTTCTGATGGTTCACCTATGGGCGGGGACGATAAATGGTATTATTGTAGATTTAATAGCGATGACCTTAGATGCTCCGTAGATTACTATGGTTATAGAACATTTCAAATAGAAATAATCGAGCTAAGGAGTGGTGTATAATGACTGTAGGGTTTGGAGAGAATGTAGCTGAGTATCTTGAAGCCGAGGAAATAGAGACTAGGTTATTAATAACTATTGAGTATGACGAAGAGACTACTTATCGTTTTATTGCAGATGATAGCATAGATACTATAGACATACTAGGAAAAACTTATTTATCTACCTCTGTTACAAGAGGAAATCGAGAAGAGAACGCAGACAATTCTATAGAAAGTATTGATATAACTTTATCAAATCATTGGCAAGAATGGGCGGCAGTTGTAGCTAACCATGGCAATGAATTTCTAGGAAAACGGTGCACTTTGATGGAGTGGTTTCCTGCTTTTCCTGATGATGAACCTGTAATAATGTATCAAGGCGTATTAGATGATATTAAAATGACTGCGAGCCAGTTTGATATGCGGGTTGTAAGAGTATTAGGGGATTATGAACAGGAAGCACCTTTAATGACTTATGATGTAAATTGTCAATACATATTTAAAGATGAAAGGTGTAAGTATAGTGGTGTAGAATACTATACTTGTGGTAAAACTTTGCCAGATTGTATGCAAAGAAAAAATACAATTAATTTTGGAGGTTCTCCTAGTTGTGCACTAGAAACCTTAATAAAACACTAATAGGGGGTGGTGTTAATGCTTTCAAGAGAAAAAGTTTCCGACTTAGTTGGCAAACCCTTTGAGCAGACTAAAAATGGCTACGCTTTTTATGACCCTTACTACTTACTTGATAATGAAATACTCTATATTGAGGGGTATAAAGTTAATTGTAAGGGTGATATTCTAAGCTTAAAGTCTAATAAGATTTTAAAGTGGGTGCTTGATAAAGATGGTTATGCAAAGGTTACTATACCTTTAAAGGGAAAGAGAAGAAACTTATCTGTCCATAAAATTGTTGGAACTACCTTTAAACTGGAAGAATGTAGGCATTTAATAGATAAAGGAATAAAAATAGTTTTTGACCATATAGATAGGAACAAAACTAATAATCTTATGACTAACATAAGACCAACAACTGTGCAGGAAAATGTTTTAAACATTTCAGATAAAGCCCTAGAGAATCGAAAACTCAATATGTTAAAGAATAGGAGTATTTCACACAGTTATAAACCTGTAATGGTAGATGGAAAATCTTTTAAGTCTCTACATAGTGCTGCCTTATATATTTCCAGCAAAGGAATTACAAGTAGTGTAGAAAATATTTGTAAAAATCTTTCACAATCTCTTACCCACGGGTATAAAAAGTGCTATGGCTTTGAAGTAAAGTATTTAAGGGGGTGATGCTAATGCTTTCAAGAGAAAATGTTGTTAATATAGTCGGTGAGCCTTTTGTGCAATCCAAAGATGGCTACGCTTGGGGGTGTCTTTAGCTTGCTCCAATGTATGAAATACTTCCTGAAATGCTACACTTACGTTATCCTGTTAGTGAAAGTTCCAATATGTTGCAACACTTTAAGGAAACTTGCCAAGAAGTTTCTCTAAAAGATGTTAAGTATGGTGATATATTAGTAGTAAAACTTCCTATGAACCAATGGCATTTAATGGTGTGTCTGGGGAGCGGGAAAGCTATTCATTGCACAGGGAGTATAAACACAGAGATAGTCAACTATGATAAGTATAAATCAAGGGTAAAGGGGGTATTTAGGTTTGTCAAAGGCGTTTAAAAAGGTCTTTGGTTGGGTTGGAGCTATAGTAAGTATAGTTTTTGGTGGTAGACAAAATAAGAACCTGTCTACGAAAAAATCTTATACTTATGGTGATGGTGCTTTACAAACCAACATTAGTACAACTGCCCCCATACCTATAATTTACGGTACTGTAAAGGTGGCAGGAAATTTAGTATATTCTAGGCTCAGTGAGGATAAAAAAGTTATTTATAAAGTTATTTCTTTATGTGACGGACTTGTTAAAGAAATAAGAGATTTACAATTAGATGACTTACCTATAGATTCTCCAAAGTTTAAAAATGTAAGTTGGAACATTTATTTAGGCGATGGTAAGCAAGAAATTGACAATAGAGTACCTGGGGGTACTCAAGAGATGAAGGCAAGGTTAGTAGGAAGTTTAAAATACCATGCGTATGTTTCTATGCAAGCCGAGGCTAATGAAAATCTAAATGGTAGCTTTAACTTTACTTGTTTAGTAGATGGCTCTGTTGTTAAAAAGTATAATAACGCTAATGATTTAAGTGACTATAAAGAGGAATTTTCTAATAATCCTGCTTGGTGTGTTTTAGACTTTATGACACGGTATAATGGCTGTGGTATGGATATTGGAGAAATAGATGTTCAGAGTTTTATAGATGGTGCTAAATTTTTCGATGAAAAAAAATATACTTTAAATCTTTGTATAGATGAGCAAAGAAGTAGGCTAGAATGGATTCAATATATGCTGAACTGCTGTAAAGCAATGTTAGTATATCGAGCAGGCAAATACAGTTTGTTTGTGGAGAAAGAGGATGAGGTAGTACAAAAATACACGCCATCTGATATAAAAAACTTAGCTGTATGGTTTAGTCCTTTAGCTGAGGTTCCAGATATATATAGGGTTACTTATATTGACCCCGAAAACGCTTGGGTGAAGGTTAATGCAGAAGCCTCATTGGCACCAGAAAGCTATCTAAGACACCAACCTCTTGTAGAAACTTTGGAATTAATGGGGGTAACAAATTTCGACCAAGCAAGTAGATTGGCTTGGTTCTATTTAAACCAAGCTGTTACTTGTCAAACTTATGTAGAATTTGAAACAGACCGTAGAGCTTTAAATAGAACTGTAGGGGATGTAATAGAAGTTACTGACTATGTAACTGAATTTATTGATAAAAAATTCCGCATAATAAAAATAGAAGATACACAACTAGGAAGTATTAAACTCACTTGTCGAGAATATAATCCTGACATATACTCAGAGCAACGTGGTGCTACTAGTCCTGTAATAAACATAACAAACTTGTCTGACCCCTTAGAGTCTCCCCCAAAAATAGTTTATGTAGATAATGTACAAGACTATTACCTATTGCCTGACAAAACAGTTGTTAGTAATGTGGAACTTGAGGTAGCTTATGCTGATTTTACTTACGCAAAGGGTTTTCAAGTAAATTATCGGAAAAAGAACTCTGAGGAGTGGCAAGATGGTGGGTTCTATGATGCGGGGCAATATAAAGCTACTATTTCGGATATGGAGATATTTGAAACTTATATATTTAGATTTCAAAATGTAAGTAAGTTTAATAAAGTTTCTGAGTATTCTTACTCTCCAGAGATTTATATTACTGGCAACAATAAAATTCCTAACACTCCTTTAAACTTTAGGGGTGAGGAAGTTGTTGGTGGCTTTCAACTTTATTGGGATTATGGTGAAGCAGATATTGACCATTACGAACTTTACACAAATGTAGTATCAGAGGAAACTAAAGTTGCGGGGGCAATAAAGGGTGATACTTTTTATTATAGTGCAGGTGTAGGCCAATACAAATTCTTGTTAGTCGCAGTAGATACAGTAGGTAATCGTTCTGTACCTGCAATACTTGAACTCGAAATTGCAAGACCTAGAGATGTTGGTGGATTTGATTGTGTACAGAATGAAAGAAATATTGAATTTCATTGGGATAGAGTAGAGGGAGCTTCTTATTATGTACTTAAAGAGGGGGAAAATTGGGAGTATGGAAATATCCTTGCTAAATCCTCAGGACATTTCTTTAGTTACCCTTATGCAGAGGCTACAAGTACAGTATTTTGGTTAAAAGCCTATACAGATAAAGGTATTTCTTGTGAAAACCCTGCTTATTGTACACTTACTGTAGCACCGATACCTGATAGAAATCAAATTTTTGAATATGATGGTATAAAAGATAAGTGGACGGGAAGAAAGTATAATACTCATATAAACGCTGATGGGTTACAATTAGACCCTGGAAGAGTTTATGGTGACTACACCTATAATATAGAACTTGACCAGGAATATTGTGCAAGAAACTGGACTGAAAAGACTATTAAACCTGTAAGTGAGCAATTAGAGTTACAGTGGAAGGATGCGCATTTTAGGTGGAATAGCGAGGATGCTAAACGCAGAATGTGGTTTCCATTAGGTACAGATGACCTATATAATTCTTGGACAGAAATATGTACTTATAGTGAAAGTAATAAAGATGCTGTAAATGATAGATTATCTTTAAATGAAACACTTATAAGTGATTATGATGTAGCACCATTACCCAACTATGGTTTAGCTCCTACTTATGGCGAAAACCGTTATGAGAAGGGGTTATTAATAGATGGTAAATGTCGCCCTAAGTGGGAAGGAATTGAGTTAGATAATAAGTTTTCTATAAGTTTCACTATGTATACACCCTTAGATAGTGTAAATGATTACTCCATATATACATTAAGAAACGATAGTGGTGATTATTTATGGTTACATTATAGGGCTTTAGACGATAGCTTTGTAGTCACTCTTTCCACAGGGCAAGAATATGCACTAAAAGATTTTTCTGGTAAGAATGATTTCTTGAGCTTTATAGTATCACAGGGTGATGGATACTTTACTTTTGTATTGTATAGTTTAGCTTATGATTCTTTTATACTTAGTAGGGAGCGTTTTACAAATACACGCACTTACAATAAATTCGCTCTTTATGGAGATTTTTAGGAGGGACAAAATGGATAATAATTTAAAGGTTATAGTGACAGGGGAGCTGTTTGATAAAGATGGCAATTTAAAGCAAAAGTTTGTAAAACATAATCTAATTACAAATAAAGGCTATGATTTTTTATGTAATGCTTTTGCCAATACGACTAGACCTAATCCTATGAAATATATAGCAGTTGGTAGTGGTACTGTCGCCCCCAAAGTAACAGACACTACTTTAGGGGTAGAAGTAGTAAGGCAACAAGCAGAGTTTAGTCACGCAACTAATACTAATTTCTTAACCCTTGGTACTACCTTAGCCGCAGGTGTTGCTACTGGTGCTTTGACAGAAGCAGGAATTTTTAACGCTTCTACAGGTGGCGACCTTTTTGATAGGGTAACTTTTCCAGTTATAAATAAAGATAAACTTGATACTTATAGAATGACTTTTAATATTCTCTTTAAAGAGAGTGAAATAGTATGAGTAAAGTTACTATAAATTCTAAAGACAGATTTTTAACTTTAAAAGAACTTAACTTTAAATTTAACGATTTAGATATTAAAATTAAAGATATAAAGGGAAAAGCTTATACAGTAGATTGGCTTGAACATTTAGCTCTTGAAATTGAAGATAGTACGATAAATACTTTTATTAGAACCTTTGATATTAGTTTAGGGTTAGAAGCTAAGGGTTTCAAAGAGATTGATAAAACAGTTAAAGTTGCTATAAATGCAGGAATACTAAAAGTTGGAAACGCAGGAAATATAATTGGGGATATAAGATTCTATTCTAAAGTTTTAAATGAAACAAACTGGGATGAAACATTGACACCATTTGGGTATGGCAAATGGAAACAACTAATTACAGGAGATTATATCTATCAAAAAGCTTTATGCAAGTATTGTATGCAAGCTTCTTTAAATGCAGACAGACCTAACGTAAGAAGGTATTTCCATAAAGTAGATGTGCCTGATGTTAACGATGCGGGAATTGTAAAGCTTACAACTGAAAACCAACCTTATAAAGTTGAGTTTAAAGCTGATAGAAAGTTCCATATTGTACCCGACATTAATGTAGCTATAAAATCTTATGAGGGTGTCGAAAGCACCCCAATAGTAATTCCATATAATGTTACTACAAAGTCCTTTATGGTTACAATGAAAGTTAATGGAAAGTTTGTGGCGGGAAGTATTTCTTATGCGGCTAGAGGATATTAAAGGGGTGATTAAATGCAATTAACTAGGCGAATAGGTGAGAATGAAACCTTGGCAAACTCACTTACACCTATGAATGATAACTGGGAAAGCTTATTATCTAGCAATAGTGGTATTTCTTTCCCCGTAAGTAACTTACAACAAGGAATGTTATGTTTTAGAACAGATGAACTTGCTTTGTATACTTTATCTGATGTTAAAAATACTGTTTGGGTAAAGATAGCACAACTTACTTTAACTTATGTGGATAAAGAATACGTTGATAGTATGCACATAGATATTAGTAGAGTCGATAATCTTATTGATAACCTTACTGGAAAAGTTAAAATGTCTTTAATGTATACAGGGACAGAAAATGGGCAATTAGTAAAAGTTGGTGAAAATAATAAAATTGCCACTTCTCTAATAGATACAGGAATAAGTCCCCAACAGTTGGTGCAAGTAGGCGACACAGGAAAAATAGCTACGGGTTTAATTGATGTAGGTATGCGTGCAGGACAAATACCTATACTTGATGATACGGGGCATTTAGTAAAAAATATTTTACCTACTACAGTAGCATTTTTTGATGGTACGGGAAAATTAATTTTCCCCAACGGAAATAAGTTATGGGTGAGCTAAATGGCAAAACTAAATAATAAAATGTGGTTAGACACGGGAAAGACTAAAGTAGCAATAGATTTGCACGATACCGTTAATGATTTTTACAGTAAAAAGGGGTTGCCAATAGAGTTACGTGGGGGGCAAAAATGCTTTGCTCCCTTAGTAACTAAGAATGATATTTATAGAACGCCTTTAGCAGTGGAAGAGAATGGTAAAGTGTATTATGTAGGTACTACAACTGTTAATACTGTGCAAAATTTAGAATCCAATAGACTTATAGAAATACACTTATCGGGAAATAGCCAAAAAGAGCTTGAATATGATACTTTTAGTTTTGTAGTACCCTTTAGTGGTGAGGTACATATTTTTAGTCAAGCATTAGCTAGACAAACAGGTAGCGGGTACAGTGGTGACTCCTGGCAGTGGGCACAGCTCTATTTTGACTTAGATGGTCAAAATAAAAAAACAGTAACAATAAGACGTTCTCAAGGTGAACAATGGTTTACAATATTTAATGAGTCTGTACAGCTAAATGCTGGCTTGCATACTATTAGATTTAGATTTAGGGGTAAATGCTCATCCAAAGATAGTCACTATTCTTACGCTAAAGGGTGGAAGAATGTTATAACTTTACCTAAGATTCAGTAAAGGAGTTGTGCGATGAAATATATTTTTGAGGAAGATGGTGTTTTTCACCCCCCATATAAAGGAACTGCAAAGATAACTTGTATAGGGGCTGGTGGAACTTCATCTGGTATAATCTTATATAGAACTCTAAAGAATGGTGAAACTCTTTTAAAAGGTTTTATAAGTAGCGATGGCGAGGATGGGGGAGTTGTTGTTAAAGAGGTAGAACTTGAGGAAAAAGACTATCCTATCATAGTAGGTAAGGCTACTCAAAATCCCGAAGCCACTATAATGCATTATGATTACTTTACTTTAGATGGTTTTATGGCTGATGGTGTACATACTGCAAAATTGGGGGATGATGGCGGTTCAACTTTAGCATTTAGCGTTACTGCAAAAGGCGGGAATAGAGGCATTTCTAAAGTAATTCGTGAGAAAGGGGAAACTTTCTCTTATTACTCTACTGACTACCAAAGTAAGGAAAATGGCGGTAAAGCTATGGTGATAAATTCTTTAGAAACTTCAATAATAATGGAAAATCCTAAAAATGGAAAAGTAATAATTGAATTTAAAGAGGTGTAATAATGAATATAGAACAATTAACTGGGGAGGATATAGTAGCCACTGAACTCCCTAGAAAGTTTAATGGAAACTTTGCAAATGTAAAGCAGGAAGTGGAATCCCATATTAATAATAAAAATAACCCTCATAAGGTTACAGCAGAACAATTAGGATTAGCCTCTGCATACATTTATCAAGGTGATGTGGAAACTTTTCAAAATTTGCCTACACAAGGAGTTCAAAAGGGTTGGGTGTATAATGTTAAAGCAGAGTTTACTTTAAACAATGAAAAATATCCTGCCGGTACTGATGTTGCTTGGGATGGTACAAAGTGGAATACATTAGGCGGTAGCTTAAAGGGGTATGTCCGCAAGGTAAACAATATTGTTCCTGATAGTAATGCAAATGTTAATGTTAAAAAGCTCGTTGCTACTCGACTCGTAAATGGGCAAGATTTGAATAACATTAGGGCAGAAGGTAGATACCAATGCGATACAGATAGTGTAGCCGCTACTTTACTTAATGCTCCTTTAAGAACTGCTTTTTATTTAGATGTTTATGTAAATAGTTCTACACAAGTTAAACAAGTAATTACTTCTAGCAACGCTACACCGCAAGTCTACATTAGAACTTTAGTTAATAATACTTGGGGCAGTTGGCGTACAGTACAATTCACTACTACTGTATACAATATGACAGAAATTCAAAACACTGCTAATACACCTATTAAGTTAACTGGCAGTTTCTCCCATAAGTATAAAGAAATTGCGGGTGGAAATATAGATTTAGTTTCAAATATTGATGTATATTGGGTAACTCCTGCTACAAGTGATATAGGCGTAACAATTAATTTAAGTAACTTAATTAAACAAGAAGGTTATAGTAGATTTATTACTTTATATATTGATGGTAGTAAGTGTCCAGATTTGAGAACAATTACTTATACTAATAAACCTAGTGGTTTTACACTTATGAATGAACCTGGAAAAATGATGGGTGGTATGGTAAATGTAATCGGTATTGAAATAGTTGGTACAGGAAATATATATACTATTACTAATAATGGTAGTAGTGGTAGCAATGTAGCTATTGCAACTGAGGAAGAAGCATTAGATGGTACAGATAATACTACGATGATGACACCACTCCGAACTAAGCAGGCTACAACCAAATACTGCCTGCCAAAAAGTGGCGGTGCTGCTGCCCATAACTCTATATACAGAGGTAAATATCTGGGTTCTTCTGTTACAACAGCGCAATGGAATGCGATTAAGGCGGGAACCTTCGACGACCTCTATATAGGAGATTACTGGACTATTGGTGGTGTGGATTATGTTATCGCAGCATTTGATTATTATCTTAATACTGGTAATACAGAATGCACCAAGCATCACGTAACAATCGTTCCAAGAAGAGTGCTGTATAATCATGTCATGAACGATACCGATATAGTTACTGGCGCGTACATTGGAAGCAAGATGTATAAATCTGGATTAAATCAGGCTAAGACGACCATTACTAATGCTTTTGGCAGCAGCCACATCCTAACTATTGGACAGCTATATACAACAAGTACAAATCCGGATTATGGTTTTGGTACAGGATTCGCTTGGCAGGATGATAGCATATTCCTGATGAACGAAGTAAATGTCTATGGTTGTTATCCATTTACGGAATTCTACCGTACAACCCAATGGGGCAGTGATAAATATAGCATCGATAACAGTCAGTATCCTATTTTTGCTTTTGATAAAACAATGATACATACTAGACAAAGTTATTGGCTTAGGAATGTCGCCACCTCGGCGAACTTCGCGTATGTCAGCGGTTACGGTCATTGCGACTATTACAACGCGTCTTCCTCTCTTGGCGTTCGCCCCGCTTTCAACATCTATCAATCATAAATCAAGCGCACGCCTGCGTGCGCGGAAAGGAAAAAGATGGCAGTACATACAGCCGAAAGAAAACCTAGCGTATTCAACACCTTTCACCACGCCTTAAAAATGCGCCGAGCCATCCGAGACCTCTGCCTCCGAGACTTTGGCTATAAGTTTAAGCCTAGAATCGGAGAAGCAGAAAGCCAAAGCATAAGACGCAGGGAATTTGAACGGCGGGAGCTGGACAAGGATATTAAAATCATAGCTGAAAAGCTAGGAATAATTTTAAATCCGAAGAAGGTTAGAATTCTTCCGTTGTCCAGAACATTCACGTTTCTCCAAATTAAATATTTCTTAACATCAAGTGGGAAATTAGTAAAACGACTAAATCCCAAAAGAATAACATCTATGAGACGGAAGCTTAAAAAGTTGGCTGTAATGGTCAAGAGCAAAAAGCGTGATTACATTACCATAAGAAATATGTTCCGTGGTTGGAGTAAAGATTTTTATAGGCTAATGAGTAAAAAGCAACGTCAGGACATGGATAATCTATATAAACCCTTTTTAAAGAAGAGGAGGAAAAATATGAAAAAACTATACACATTCGACCTGATTACAGGAAAATATATTGGCGAGGTTGATGCGGAATTAGATGAGTGGCAGACAGAAATAGCAGGCTACGAATGTTATATTCCTATTGCTAATTCCGTATGGGAAAAGCCAGAAGAAAAAATAGGATACACGCCATATATGTATCAAGGTGAATGGGTTCTCGTTAAAGACCCCAGCCTTGATGAATTGAAAATGAAAAAACTGAAAGAGGTTGATAAGTGGACTGCCGACAAAATTGTGGGCGGGTTCACATCTTCCGCTACAGGTAGTCCGGTAAAATATGACAGCGATACAGATACCCAGCTAACTATGCAGGGAATTGCTCTTAATGTTAATACATCCCTGTTCGCTGAAAAGTATCCTAATGGCTGCCCCGTTCGTGGCTATGCTGAGGGTGCAAATACTAAGAGTATCTTTATGTTAACACCTGAACAAGTTATGCAATGGCAAGCCGACCTTTCTATCCATATTGGTGATTGTAAAGTAGCAGGTTGGCAAAAACAAGCAGAAGTTAATGCTTGCACTACTAAAGAACAGTTAGATGCTATTATCTTGGAATAAGTGCTATAAGCATAGGAAAGAGGTAGTAAAATGACTTTTGATAATAGAAGAATTTATGGTGCATTAAAGCTTGGTGGAAACTATGGCAGAATTACCATAAGAAATAAAAGTGTTAATAAAGATAATACATTGGTAGATGGCGAAGTTAGGGAAGAGTATATAGTACCATTAGGTACTAAGATAAACATTAGAGTAAATGCGGGGTTAGGGGAATACATTAAAGAATTTAGAGTGCATAAGGAGGAATAGCGGTGTTAAATAAGGCAATAAATGCACAATTAACAGTAAATGGCGATTTTGAGATAACAGTAGATGTACAATCATATCCAGTAGATTATACTAGACCACAAATGTTCACTTGTACTAAGAAAACTGTTACTTTGCCCGCTGCTATGGAAATATTAATAGGTAATAAAGTTTATTCTAACAATGCTAATGTTACATTAAACTTAGATAGTGTTGGCGGTGAAAAAGCGGGAAAAGATGTTTACATTTATGCTTGTCAAGGCATTAGTATAGAACCTGTGTTTAAACTTTCTCTTAATAGCACTGTACCTGATGGGTATAATGCGGATAATAGTAGAAAGATAGGTGGATTCCATTGTTTATGTAGTAACGTAGGGACTATCTCTGGTCATACTTTAAGTGGGTATATGGCGGGGGAGATAATCCCTAATAGTTTATGGGATTTAAGACATAGACCTAAATGTGACCCTAGCGGTATGGTTTATATTGATAAAGTAGATGTTTGGATGGACATTTACTTAAATAGCTGGAATGGTAGTAAGCTAGTGAGTGTAAATAATGGAGTTACTGCTGATGGAGGTTCTACAAAAGTTTACCACGGAGAATTGTTTGTAGAAGATTTAGCGAACATTAATAAAAGATTGCCCCTTAGAGAAGAGTTTCAGATAGCCGCTAAGGGAAGTAATGAAAATACTAGTATTAGTGGGAGTAAAGATTGGAATACTACTGGTGGTCACGTAGATACTGCGGGTAGAAGAATGATAAGTAATTATGGCTTAGAGGATGCCTGTGGGTATTTGTGGCATTGGGCAAGTGATATAGGCGTTAATGGTTCTAGTGGTTGGACTGATTCTGTATATGGCAGTAGTGATACACAAAAGTATGGTCGTTCTTATGGAAACCTTTTCAGGGCTCTTTTGGGCGGTAGCTGGGGTGACGGTGCTGGTTGCGGTTCTCGGTCGGTTACTGTTGACCATGTGTCGGCTAATGTCTACTCTGGCAATGGCGGTCGTGGTGCTTGCGAGCCAAAAATTTTTGGAAATGATTAATGTGTGATTGACTAATATTATTTATTAGTTGATATATAGGTTAGGGGTTTAAATAAGCTCTATTGAGCAGTAACTGGGATAACAGTGCTAGTTGCAGTTCTCAGTCAGTTAATGTTAACAATGTGTCAGCTAATGTCAACTCTAACAATGGCAGTCGTAGTGCTTGCGATACGAAAAGAGCCTTGGTGTATGAACCCTTTTCGGCTGAATCTCTGACCTTTGCGAAAGCAAAAATACTAAACAGGGGAGAGAATGGGCTAGTAAAGAAATTGAACGTCCGTTCCTCAAACACCAATTTAATAAGAATAGGGGTGAAGATTATTAAAAGACATGGAAATTTATGGAATAAAATTACAGATGTGGAAAATTTATACTTAGCAGAAAGGAAGGCTGGGAAGTGTAAGACCGCCTGTAAGCCTGTTGTTAAAGTTCGTAAAGACTTAGATAATTACTTAATTACACTCCACAATTCTTTAGTTAATAATACATACACTAATTCTAATTATAGGATTTATTCAATTTATGAGCCTAAGTTGCGATTAATTTATACGCTACCTTACTATCCTGATAGAATTGTACATCACGCAATTATGAATATATTAGAACCTATTTGGGATAAATTATTCATTGATACAAGTTTTGCGTGTAGGAAAGGGGGAGGGCAACATAAAGGATTAAACAAAACTTTTAGGTATGTTAGAAAATATAAATATTGTGCTAAGTTAGATATATCTCAATTTTATGTTAATATAGACCACGAAATTTTAAAGAAGATATTAAGAAAGAAGCTTAAAGATTCAGAACTTTTAAAACTTCTTGATTTGATAATTGATGGTATATCTACTAGAGATGCAAATATTGAATTTCTTTCTAATTTGAATAGTAAAGATGCTTGCATAATGAAAGAGAAGTTACTTATATACACTCAAGAATTTGGTGCTGGGAAAGCTGGTGTTCCTATAGGAAATTATCTTTCACAATGGTTTGGAAATCTTTACATGAATGAACTAGACACTTATATTAAATACGAGTTGAAATGCGGTGCTTATGTAAGGTACTGCGATGATTTTATACTATTTAGTAACGATAAAGAGGAACTTCATACATTTATTAAAGTTATAAGGAAGTTTCTATATGATAAGTTAAAACTTTTACTTAGTAAAAGTAGTGTATTCCCAGTTATAAGGGGAGTAGACTTTTTAGGTTATAGAATGTTTCCTAGTGGATACGTGTTATTAAGAAAGCGTACCACTAAAAGAGTTAAGAAAAGAATTAAAAAACTTAAACGCTCTATTTCAAGCCATACTGTTAATTAGGACTATGCAATGGCGATGTTAGCTAGTACAAATGGTTGGCTAAAATGGGCAAATACTTATAATTTTAAAAACAATTTATGCTTAGATGTATTGCAAAAAGGAGTGGAATATAAAGTGAGAGGGATTCCCGCTAAATTAAATAGTAAAGGCGACTATGAGTATATGTATAATAATTTTCCAGAGGATGTATGGGAGCCTTTTTGGTATGACCTACTTAGTGATGAGTATTATTGGGCGTTTGATAGTGTAGTCGGGGAAAAGAAGGAAGATACAAAGACTACTAAATACTTAGAATCGGACGATGGGAAAATATATAAATATATCTTTATTGAAAACAATAACCCTACATATAAACAGTTAGGATTTACTAAAGATGAGATACTAAATGTATTGGGGGTTGCACAATGAATAAAAGAGAATTTACTAGAAAGTTAAGTAAAACATCTAAAAATGTTTTAAGACCTTTAATACCCGCTTTAGGTATGCACCTTAGAAACGAAAAAGCTATACACCTTAAATATATTGAAGAAAAATGTTTATGGGATATAGCAGAAGAACTAGGGGTTGCTTATGAATCCGCAGGAAATTTTTTATGTCAAGCACGTGAAGAAATGCTTTGTATAATGCAAAATGATTATGACATTTTACCTAAAGATATACAAGTTCTTATTGATAAATTATTAAAGTAATATTATAAAATTGTGTCGCACATTCCTTAAATTTTGGTATAATATACTTAGACATTGGAGGTAAGTAGAGATGTTTGAAAATACTAATGCTAACTTTTCTATACCAGTAAATGGTATGAGTGTTAATAATTTACCACCTTGGGGGTTTAGAACTCCTATGCAAGTTGGACAACCTATGGTGCAACAGCCTATGCAAAGTATTTCTCAAAATGGTATACCGAATACTTTGCAGTCTAGTCAACCTAAAGGTATTGTGCTAACTGCACTACCTGTAACTTCTATTGACGAAGCAAAGGCGGCTATGGTTACAGATGGAAATATGTATGTATTTGTAAATGTTTCTCAAGGGGAGATATATACTAAGCAATTTAACTTAGTGACAGGTACATCAGATTTCTATACTTATAAATTATACAAGCCGACCGAAGTTGCTCAGTCCAATTTCGTAACTTTAGAGGATTTGAAGAAGTATGACGATACTTTAGAAAAACTAAAGAGCGAAATTGAAAGTTTAAAAGGGGGTATGACTAATGTTAAATCCAACACAAATAGCTCAAGCTACTCAAATGGCAACCCAACTAAGAAATAGTAGTAATCCTGAGCAAATGCTTATGAGTATGTTTGGAAACAATCCACAAGTTCAAGGTTTACTACAAGCAACTAGGGGAGCTAATGAGCAACAGCTTATGGCTATGGTTCAACAAACTTGTCAACAAAGGGGTATTGATTTTAACGCTCTTATTCAAACTTTACGTGGTATGGGAATGTAAAATAAATAAGGAGTGATTTTATAATGGAAGGTACTTCTGTAATGCCCGTATACGATATGAATGGTGGAAATATGGGTGGAAATAACTGTTGGGTATGGTTTATATTATTACTATTATTAGGTGGTAATGGATTTGGCTGGGGAAGAGGCTCTAATGAACTTAACCAAGTTAATAATGACTTTCTTTACACTAATTTAAAGAATACTATGGATAGTGGTTTTATGCAAACCGCAAACCAAAACTTTGGTATTCAAAAAGATTTGTGTCAAGGATTTAATTCAGTAAACCAAGGTATTGCTCAATTAGGTTACAATATGCAAAATTGCTGCTAAAGTTTCTGGTAGCCTATTAGGTAACTAATAGAAAACAATTCGGTGAATTGCTGGAAAGCCAAGTTTTGTAGAAATTAAGTAAGAGTTCTATAAAATATGCCAATCAGCATCCAAGTCAGTGAAAGTCTATAAAAGTAGCTGAAAGGTTCAACGACTAACAGTTGAGGTAGGACAACCAATAATACTGACACGAGTGCCGAACCCCTAATTAGGGTGAAGATATAGTCTGAACTTATAGGAAACTATAAGAGATATAGGATAAAGAGCCTATATGATAACAAATTGGTGAAACCAATAGAAATATTGATGCAGTACGTTATGAGAACGCACAAAATACTTGTGCAATCACCACTGCTATTCACGCAGAGGGCGAAGCAACTAGAGCATTAATTAATGCCAATGTTATGCAAGACCTAAGAGATAGACTTGCAGATAGAGATAGAGATTTGCAAGCCGCTAACTTCCAGTTAAGCCAATTATCTCAAACATCTAACATTGTTGGTACTTTAAGACCATTCCCTCAACCGAGTTATTTAACAACAAATCCGTACCAGTCAGCAACAAATTACTGTGGTTGCGGTTGTGGCGGTTATAGTGGGTGTGGTTGCTAATTTATAATAGGCGACTAAAAAGTCACCTATCTTTTAATAACTTTAAAGGTGGTTTAGTAAATGTGTACAAATAAATCAAGTTTAAATGCAAACACTCCTTTGCCACAAGTGATTCCTGTTGATGGGCTTGTTAATTTTGTTAATAATAATGTTTTAACAGGTTGTGCAATTTCTCACGCTCAAGGAAGTAGTACTATTGTTTTAGAAAAAGCGGGACTATATAAAGTAAGTTTTAATGCTGATATATTAGGGACTGCTGAGGGTGTAGTAAGTTTACAATTACTTAATAATAATGTGGCTGTTGTAGGTGCTTTAGCATCAGAAACTGTTGCTGTAGGAGCTACAAGTAATGTATCTTTTGAAACTCTAATTAAAGTTGCACCGTCTTGTCACTGTGTAAACAATACTTCTAACATACAAGTTCAATTACAAACAACTGCCACTACTTTAACAAATGCAAATATTAATGTGGTTAAACTAGCCTAAATTTTGAGGTGATGTGTCTATGGATGATAAGCTTTTAGAAGCATTGATAGACGCTAACCGAAAGCTGGCAGAGATTGAAAATTCTTACGAATCTTCTCAACAAGAAATAAAAAGGCTTAGAGAAAAAATAGAGGAGTACGGACAACAGATTGCCGTACTCCAAAATTCTTTTAAAAACTTAGGAGAAACTATTGATGGAGAAAGAAAGTTAAATAGGGATAGACAATTAGACTTTTCAAAGTTGCTTGATGATAAGATGGATACTATCTATCGTATGGCAAGTGTTATAGCCTCTGTCATTTCTTTAGCTATATCAATTCTTCCAAATATTTTTAAGTAGGTGATAAAATGTTAGACAAGATACGAAACTTTATTCCTACAATACTTACAAAAGTTAAAATAGGGCTTAATAATATGCCCCAACCGCTTAAATACATTACTTTAACTTATATATTCTTTGTTTTCCTAGTATTGTTTTTGTATTTAGGGTGTTGGGGTTATTTGTTTTTTACAGGAGTTGCAAGACTTAGTGAATTACTGCCTTTTGCACAATTACTTATAGGGAACTCTATGGTGATGTTTATATCTTTTATTATGGGTTTATTTATAGATGCCAATGGTGATGGTGTTCCTGATAGTATTGAGAAGGATAAATCAAATAAACCGTTAACTAAGGGAGGATACTAATATGCAAATGCAATTTATGAGAAGTAAACAAAGAATTTACTTAATGGATAATCAAGGTATTGTTGTAAAAAGTTGGGAATGTAGGAGTGATTTTTACGAAGGCTACAATGAAAATGGACAACCAAGAGCAAGTTTGCCTTTAGGGGATTATTGGTGTTGGGCTGAAATAACAAATGGTAAATATGGCGAATCTTATGGCAACTTTTACATTACTACTGGCGACCCTAGAGGTAGGGATATTCATGGTGGTGGAAGTGGTTTAGCTGACCCTTATGCAGATTATCAAGGTTGGTTGCCTACTTATGGTTGCTTACGTATGCAAAACGCCGATGGAATAGAGCTTTCTCAGATTATTATTGATGAGGGTAACAATATGCTTTTAGAAGTTGTAGAGTGATTATATCATAATTTTACTGCTTTGTCAAGAAAAAGAAAAGAACCAAAAGAAAAAGAAATATATAATATATAATATATATAATATATATAAGAAATATATAAATATTAATTACTCTTTTAATTATAAAACTTTAGTTTTATTTTTCTTTCTTTTTGCTACTTTTTCTTTCTTTTAGTCTTGACAAATCAAAGAAAATGTGGTATAATACTAAGAAAGGGGTTGGTAAGATGGAAAGATTACAAGCAAAAGTTTCTGAGTTTATTATGGGTATTAAACAAAAATGGCAAGGAACAAATGAGAGTACAAAACTTTTAATTCTGTTTGTAGTTGGTTTTGCTTTAGGTGCTATGCACTGTTGGGGCGGTCTATAAATTTATAAGAGTAGGATTAAAACTACTCTTATTTTTTTTGAAAAGATATTGACATTCTAATAAATTTATGATAATATAGGCTATGAGGTGGTTAAAATGGAATTAAAGCAACTCCGTAATGAAAGAATGGGTATTGTAGAAAATGGTCAAATCATTGCTTTTGTTAGTGATAGGGGTGAGATTATTCTTCAATCTTCTTACTTAGATTTAGGCTTTAAGAAAATTGATTTATTTTGGAATTTAGTTAATTTTATAAGAGGTGATGATACTTGCTTGAGATAGAACTTAGCAACTGTCAAAAGATTTATAACTTGAATAATGAGCAAAAAGAAAAAATCCGCAAGGATTTAACTTTTAAAAACCCAGCCTATGAAAACATACTAAAGTATAGTAAGTGGGGGAAAACACGAGAACCCAAGTTTTTGCACTACTACAAAGAAACTGCAAAATATATGGAGGTTCCCGTAGGGTATTCAAGAAAGCATTTAATTCCCTATACAATAACTAAAGATGACAGACTTGATTTGAATGTTAGTTATCCGAAACCTCTAATTACATTAAGGGACTTACAAGAAAAAGCAGTATTATCTTATATGAAAGATGTTGTTGGTACTCTAGGGTCTACAGGAACTATCATTCTTCCTACGGGTTCGGGGAAGGCAGAACCTTTAGATACCAAGATTTTAACCACTGATGGTTATAAGTTAATGAGAGATATAAAAGTTGGGGATGAAGTTATAGGTGAAGATGGAAACTTTTATAATGTAAGTGGAATATATCCTCAAGGCATAAAAGATGTTTATGAGTTAACTTTTAAGGATGGTACAAAGACAAGGTGCTGTAAGGAGCACTTATGGAAATATGCTTCTGCTAATATGTTGCATTATAAAAGAGGCGACTATAAAGTTGCAGAGTTGCAAGAAATTATGAAAGAGGGGCTTAAGAGAAATAGAAAGTATAACTTCAACATCCCTATAAATAAACCTATTAATTATAGTGATAAAGAAGTCTTAATACCCCCTTATGTATTAGGCTTGCTTTTAGGTGATGGTTGTTTAAACACTATAAATGGTGGGCAATGTAGGGCATACTTTTCAAATACAGAAGCCGATATTATAGATAATCTAAATAGTATGATGGGGGATTTAGGAAATTTTACATATAATAAAAGTTCTCAATGCCAGTATGTTTTTAAAAACCCTATCGAAGGTATTAAACACTCAAGATTCGTACAGGAAATAAAAAGATTAAAATTAAATGTTCTAGGTCAAGATAAATTTATTCCAAATGAATATAAGTTTAATTCTGTGGCAAAGAGAATGGAGCTACTAAAAGGACTGTTCGATACTGATGGTAGTGTGGGAAAGAATGGCTCATACAGATTTAGTTCTTCTAGTATCTCCCTAGTTAAAGATGTGGAATTTCTATGTAGGAGTTTAGGTTATCGAACAACTTTAAAAGTCTATGATAGAACTGGACAAGTGAGAGTAGTCAATGGTAAAGAGTATAAAATTAAAAATCCCGAGTATACTTTAACTATTATGACAAATGATATTATCTTTAAGTCCAAGAAGCATTTAGAAAGAAAGAAAGAAGCAGATAAGCAACATAAGTTTGCACAAAAACATAAGTATGATGTACTGCCTGTAGTAGGTATTCAATATGTCGGAAAAGAAGAATGTCAATGTATTATGGTAGATAGTAAAGACCATACCTACTTATGTGATGACTTTATTGTAACCCACAATACTATAGTGGGAGTTTATCTTTCCTACCTTATGAAGCAAAGAACACTTATTGTGGTTAACAAAGATGACTTAGTAGATGGGTGGACACAGGATATTAAGTTATGTTTTGGAGAAGATATAGAGGTAGGGTTAGTTAAAGGTAGAGTATTTAAAATTGGAGAACGGTTTACTCTTACAACCATTCAAACTTTGTCAAGACTTGGTAAAGAGAAATTAGACAAACTTTATGAAAATATTTCTATGATTATCTGTGATGAAACCCATAGAGTGGGAGCTAAAAGTTATCAAGTCCTTTTAGGCTTCCCTGCAAAGTATAGATTAGGTTTAACAGCTACTAAAATGAGAAACGATGGATTAGTTGATGTAATTGATTTATTATGTGGGGAAACTGTGTTTGATGGCACAAGGGAGTTAACAGAGGATATTATTCCAGCCCATAAAGTATCTATAATAAAGCGTGAGAGTAGTCTTAGGTGGCAACCGAGAAAATCTTACTACAATATTCTGACTAAGCAAAATGTGCACAATATTAAAAATGGTGATTTAGAATTGTACGAGGGGACTAAAGAATGGAGAGACTACTGTAGTGAACTTGAAGCCCAAGGTTTAATTCAAGCATACCCTCTAAGATTACATGAGGCATATTCTCTAATTGCAGGTGATGAAGCTTTTAACTTACAAGTAGCTAAAGATATTAAGAGGGAATATGATAAGGGAAAATCCTGTGTAATATTCTGTAAAACTGTTGAGCAACTGAAAAAACTATATGAAATACTTTTGCCAAGTTGCCCTAAAATCCAATTATTTTATGGGGGTTCAGCTAATAAAGCAGTTGTTAAAGAAAAAGCAGAAAGTAAAGAAGTTTTGATAACTTTAGCTACAGTATCTATTGCTTGTGAGGGCACAAATGTAAAATCTTGGGAAAGGGGTTTCTTAGTAAGTTCTGTTGCAAACGAAAAAGACTTAATTCAAATCTTAGGAAGGTTAAGGAGAACTAAGCAAGGAAAAGATAGTGTAATTTTTTATGATTATACTTTTCCAAATATGGCAGGTATAAGAAATCATTGGTTTAAGAGGAAGAATTGGTACAAAGATTTAGGTTGCATTATTTGTGAATAACCTATTGACATTTATTAATTACTATGTTATAATATAAAAAAAAGGAGGTAAATAAGTATGAAAGAAAAAGATTTAGTAGAAGTAGTTGCGAGTGAAAAATTAAGCTTAGATGAACTATACGAGCAATATACTACATATACTAAAATGGAGTCAGAATTAAAAAAGAAAAAAGCAAATCTTAAAGAGCAGATTGATGCTTACTTTGAAGAGCAAGGCAAGCAAGATAATGTAGGTAATTATTGGTTAGAAACTGAAAGGGGTAATTTCAAAAAAGAAATTAGAACCCAACAAGTTTTAAATCCAACATATGCAGACCCTATTCTACGCAGATTAATGATTTTTGATAAAGTAGTTACTTATGAACCCGTTTATGACTTAGATATTATTAAAAACTATATTGCAGATGGTACTATCACATCTGATTTAGTAGATAAGATGTTTGAAACTAAGGTGAGCTATGCCACAAAAACGCAGAAGAAAACGGTATCCTAAGAAAGCTAAGGGTGCTCAACAATTTAAGGATTGGGCTACAATAGGAAGAGAAGTAACTATAAACGGAAAAGACTTTATTGTGTATAGTAGAGGTAAGCTGGTAGATACTTTTGCAAAGTATGGAATACCTAGAACCTACACTACCCTAATGAATTGGGAGAAAGCTGGTATACTGCCCAAAAGTCCTATAATTATTAGTGGTAAAAGTTATTATACTCAACTCATGATTGAAACTATAGTAATAACTTGCTTAGAGTGCGGTGCGGGTAAAATATTGCAATCCCCAGATTTTTTAAAGAAAAGACTATGGGAAGAGTTTAATAAAGCGGTAGATAAGGAGTTGTTTTAAGTGGAAAAGGGCGAAGTTTTAGTTAGAGTTACCAAAAGTTTCACAAAGAATTTAGGAAATTACAACAGTGCAAGAGTTGAGTATGGTTTGGAAAAAATTGTAGACGAAGCTCTTGAATTTAAAACTACACAAGAGCTTGGTGTTAAGATTGATGATTTTCTTGAGGAAGAATTAAGAACTCTTGTTGAGAGTAATAAGGTATAATTATGTACTACAATAAAGCATTAAGTCAAGCATTATTCGGTAAGGGCGTTACCTTACCGAATACTAAAGGAATTTTAAAATCTCAAGCAGATATTTCCAATTACACTGCTGACGATTTCTTAAAATACTGGAAAGCCAAGGCTAAAGAACATAATATTACTTACGTAGCAGTAAAGTATAAAGATAAGGCAATTCTAAAAAGTCTTATAAATAACTTTACAAAAGAAGATATTAAACTAATGATGGACTACTTGTGGGACAGTGGAGAACCTATAATGTTAAAAGATGGGCAATTACAATATACATCCTACGGTTTATTTCTACTATCACAAGGCTTTTTAAACAATATTTATAATCGAGCTACTTGGTGGAAGAGAGGAATTACTCCAAAATCAAGGGGTTGGGAGAGCAAGAATGGCGGTGAGGTAGAGATTGACTTCTAAGAACAGACGAACTTTTTTAAGTAGAGAAGCTCTAAGTTTAATGGGAATCCCTGTAATGTATCAAGGCTTAACTTGGGATAATTATGTATTCCCAAATAGTGCTTTAGAGAAACTATTAAAAGGATATACTGATAACTGCCATAGTATGTATGAAGATAATGTAAACCTTCTTTTATATGGTAGCAACGGTGTGGGGAAAACTTATATTTCCTCTATAATTTTACAGTATTGTTACTCTTACTACTTTTCTACTAGAATGGTTACATTTAAAGAGTTAATAAACAAAACTTTTAGTGGGGAAAGTACAGAAGATTATAGAAATGCCCACTTTCTTGTTATTGATGAGCTTGGGGCAGAGATTAGTTTAAAGTCTGATGCAGAAAAGTCTTTGTTAGAAGATTTATTAAAGTATAGATTTTCAAAAGGTTATCCCACTATCCTTTGTTCTAACTTAGACTTAGAAGCATTAAAGAATAGGTATGGAAACACTTTCTTTTCGATGTTGTCGGAGTTTGTTAAGGTAAAAATTGTGGGGCAAGATGGTAGACAAGATGCTTTTAGACAGAAAAAAGCTTTACAATTTTTAAAGTAAGGAGAATAGATATGGTTATTAAGATTTGTACAAATTGTGGTACTAAAACTACTAATATAAAGGCTTATGTAGGAGAGCAACATTTGCCATTATGTGGGGACTGTTATAAAAAATTTTTTCAAGGAGAAATTACCTTGGATTACTTGAAGCAAAAGGTGAAGAGTAATGAATAGATTAGGTGAGCTATCTACTAAGCGTGCTACTATTATCGCTATTAATTTTGAAAGTATTTTTAATAAAAGCCCTAGTTTAAAAGATATTATACTTAAAGATAAACTTACAAGAACTTTTAATGATGAGTATAAAGACTTGACTTATAGGTTATATACAAAGGGTTTTAATGTATATATAACTTCCTTTAACGATATTACTAAATATAAAGACATTCTTTGGGGAAAGTATTTATTTTATAATAAGCTTGTAGTATACGATACTTTAAAAGATTTAGCCTTCGATTGTAAGCATATTTATAGTTATTATATAGATGATATGAACGAATTAGGGTTACTAGATAATTGTTATTCCTTACAACATTTTAAGGAGTTGATTTAGTGTCTATTGAGAATAAATTACTATATAAAGTCTTAGAAACCAAAGACTGGGATACCATAGTAGAAAAAGGTATTACACCTAATTACTTTACTGGAGCTAATAGGCGTGCTTTTAAGTGGTTAGGGAACTTCAAAGTTTCTTATAGTTCTCTACCTGATATAGAAACTTTTAAAAAACATTTTCCTGAAATTTCCTTAGATAATGTGGCAAAAGAACCATTAGGTTACTATTGTGATGAAGTTAGGAAAAAAGTCAAACAAAATAAATTAGCTTCTGTTTTAGAAAAGTCTGTAGAAAGAATTAACAATGGTGAAATAGATGAATGTTACCAAGATATTAGTAGACTTTTATTAGATGTCAATACAGAATTTACATTTAGTGAAAAAGTAGATTTAGGCACTAAAGCTAATGAAAGATTTGCGGAGTATGAGCAAAGTAAATTAACAGGTGGTATCACAGGCTACCCTATAGGCATTAAGCCTATCGACAAGCAAACAGGCGGTATGAAGGATGTAGACTTATTTACTTTCCTTGCTCCTAGTGGTAAGGGTAAAACCTGGTTGTTATGTGTTATAGCTTCTAACTTAATAAGAGCAGGTTACAGAGTTCTTTTTTTAACTAAGGAAATGAGTCCGCACCAAATATTAAAACGTATGGATTCTATTCTTGCCAATGTAAGTTATAATAGACTTAAAAATGGTAAGCTGACAAAAGCGGAGGAAGAAACTTATAAAAACTATTTAGAAAATTACGCTCCGAGATACTCAGATAAATTAAGTATTGAGTTAGTTATTAATGGTGTAAATGAGTGTGCTTCAAAAGTAGACACCTTTAGACCAGATGTTTTACTTGTGGATGGTGGTTACTTAATGAGCGAGGGGGCAGACCCCGAAGATTGGAAAGCAGTAATTAGTGTATGGAAAGCCTTCAAACTTATGGCTTTAGGTAGGAAAGTACCTGTTATCTTAACCTCCCAACTTACAGACAAAAATACTATAGCCTATTCAACAGGATTAAAACAGTATTGTGATGGTATGTGGGTTTTGAAACAAGATGAAGTACAAAGAGCCTCAAAAGAAGTTTCTATTGAAACTCTTAAAATACGCGATGGTGAGTGGAATCCCTCTTTTACTATGAATTGGGATTGGTCAGAAATGAAATATGATGTAGTATTTTCTTTTGATACAGAAAAGGATAAGTTTTTTACAGTTCAAGATAATGCTATAAATTTGACTAAAATTTCTTAAAACTATCTTGACAACTAGCTACTTTTATAGTATAATATGCTACAACGAGGTGATAATATGGAATTAAACGTAGAAATTTTAAATGGAGATTGTATTGTAGTAATGGATGAGTTAATTAAAGAGGGTAAAAAGTTTACTCATATAATTACATCCCCCCCTTATAACAGTGCTAGACGGGCTAATAGTGAATATAATTTAAAGCACCATAGTGCTAGATACGATATTCAAGTAGAAAGTAAAACTTCTCAAGAGTATGCAGACTGGGTAGTGGAGATATTCAAGAGATTTGAATACTTACTAGAGCCTAATGGTTGTATTATTTGGAATGTTAGTTACAGTTCAGCATCTAGTATTAGTGAAATTGAATGCATAAATAGCTTATGGTTCAGTATTTATGGAGTTCTAAAGAATACTAACTTTACTATTGCCGATAAAATAGTTTGGAGAAAGTCTAGTGCATTGCCAAATAATGTTAGCCCTAACAAGCTTACTCGTATTTGTGAGGATGTATTTGTTTTTTGTAGAAAATCAGAATATAAAACTTTCCATACAAATAAGAAAGTTAAAAGCATTTCAAGCAAGGGGCAACGCTATTATGAAAATATTTTCAATTACTTAGAAGCCCCTAATAATGATGGGGCTAATCCTTTAAATAAAGCTACTTTTTCAACGGAATTTGTTGAAAAACTTATGGAAATTTATTGTAGAGATGGAAGCAGTGTGCTTGACCCATTTTGTGGTACTGGAACTACTCTTAATGCTTGTTTAAGAAAGGGTTTTAGTGGTGTTGGGATTGAGCTATCTAAAAATCAATGTGAATATGCTAGAGACAGACTCGAAATTAAATTTTAAAATTTATGATATAAAGTTCTTGACAAAGTACTAAATTTATGGTATAATATAGGAAAGTCGAGAAACGTTCTATTGTTTAGGGGGTGATGTTAGGAATGTTAATAGATGAAATGAAGAGCCTTTGTTTAGAGCTTGGTCTTGAAAAAGTACAAGTTAGAGGTGACAATATTATGTTCTGTTGTTAGCCCCTATCATGGCGAGCGTAATCCTTCTTGTGGAATTTCGGCTAGTAAGGAAGTAGGTGGTTGTTTTGCTTGTGGTCAACATTTTAATTTAGTACAGCTAGTTTCTTTTTGTAAACAAGTTTCTATTAGTTCTGCACAAGAATTATTAAGTTCTTACACTAATAGTAATTTTAAGAATGTAGGTAACGTAGCTTTTAAGTTATATGGTGAAAATACAGAAAATGATAACACTTTGCCTATAACAGCACTTGCCCCATTTTCCAGTGGAGAAATTACACATAATTATCTCACAGCTAGGGGATTTTCTAACGAAGATTTAGTAAAGTTTAAAATAGGTTGGGATAAAGTAAAGAAAAGGTTAACAGTTCCTTTTTTTAATGGGAATAACGAGCTATTAGGTTTTAGTGGTAGGGCTATACTTAACGAGAAAGACTTTAACTATACAAGTGTGTATGGAAACGAAGCTAAGTATTATATTTACAATCACTTTAAAGCCAAAGATTATTTTTTTCCAATGAACTTTTTTAAACCTAAAGACAGTTCAGTAATTATTGTTGAAGGACTCTTGGATGCTATGTGGTTGCATAAGTTTGGGTATGCTAATGCACTCTCTATTGTAAGTGCAGATGTTAGTAAAGTTCAATTAAATAAGTTGAAAAACCTAGATGTCAACACAGTTATTTTATGCTTAGATAATGACATAGCAGGTGAAAAGGGGTGCGAAAGGTTATACAAGAAGTTAAAATCACACTTCTTATTTAAAAAAGCAGTGCTACCTGATGGGAAGAAAGATGTACAAGATTGTAGTAAAGAAGAGTTAGATAAGGTTTTTAAAAATTTAGAAGATTATCCAATTATAAAATTTAAGAGATATGAATAGGAGAGATAAGTTAATGTTTAATCAAGGTTTTTTTAAAATGGGTTTTGACAATGTAGTAGCAATGGATTCTGCAAGTAAAGCAACAAGTTCAAGCAAAGGTATTTATGATTTTTATGTAAAAGATGGTCAAGAAACTCTTATGCGTTTTCTTACAGATAAACCTGTAGCTTTTAAGGCTCATACTATTAAAGTGGGTAAAGCACCTAAAGTATTTATTTGTACTGAGGATGAGCATTGCTTGGGTTGCCAACAAGCTGATTCTTTTGACCCGACTAAACCTAATAGAGCTAGTGTAAAAGCTGCATTTTTGGTGTTGGACGGCAGCGAAGTAGAAAAAGACGAGGTTATTAATGGTCAACCTACTGGTAAAAAAATTAAATATACTGACCAAATTAAAGTAATGGTGCGTGGCGTTAATGATATTGCAGTTATTCAACATAATGCAGAGAGATATGGTTTGCTGAATCGTGCATACTACTGTGCTAAACATGGTCAGAAAAATCCTTATACTTTTGATAGAGTAGATGGTTGTCCTCAAGGAAAGGACTCTGAATTTTGGAGTCAAGGTGAGTTGAGTCAAGAAGCTATTAATAAACTTATTGAAAAACTCCCAGAAAAGTACCAAGAAATGGCTCAAGGTGAGAATGGTTTCTATGAAGTGCTTTATAGCTTGTTTACTCCTTATGGTGCAACTCCCCAAGTTGAGGAAGCTAAAGGTTTGACAAGAATGTAATAACTCTAAGGACTACTAAATTTAGTAGTCCTTAATTCTTAATAGGCGGTGGAAATAATGAAAGTAAACACAGAAGCATTGATAAGAAGAATGGCAGAAAAATATGATATAAGTTATGCAGAAGCTAAGGAGACTTTATATAGAGTTTCAGGTACTATTTCAGATTTAATTGACGATGGATGTACCTCCTTTAGAATACCTAATCTATTTACCTTAGAGTTTAGAAAATTCAAGGCGAATGTACACCATGATATTCAAAGTCACGAATTAAGATTGGGTCGCCCAAGAATTAAGGCTCAGATAATTATGGGTGAAAATATGAAAGAGCGAGTAAGGAGGGCATTTGATGTTCCACCAAAAGTATTTTAATTTAGTAATAGTACAAGAGGAAACTTTAGAAAGTTTTTTACAACTTTTAAGTAGTGCAAAGCAAGTATTCCTAGACACAGAAACAACTGGCCTTGCTGTTAGACACACAGGTAAAGACTATGTAGTAGGTTATACCTTTGCATTTGAGGATGAGATTTCTAAGGATGTTTTTTATGTTCCCGTTAGACACGTGTTTGAGGGTAAGTATGAAGAGAAGGACAGATTTAAAGGCTTTAAACCAAGTTTTTTAAAACTATTTCCAGACTTTTGCCCTGAAAAATTTAATGGAGTATATAATAATGTCGATGCCTATGATTTTTCCTTGAAATTAAAAAATGTCTTAGGTAAAGGCGGTAAAGAATTTATTGCACATAATATTTCTTATGACTTACATTTATTTGCAAATGAAGGTATTGATGTAGTCGAATTGTTTAAACATAATACTTTTCAAGATACTCAGATTCTTGTTCATACTATAGATGAGAATGTTGAAAAAAATCTTGAAAGTGTTACTAAGCACTTATTTAAAGTAGAAAAGTCACACTTTAGTGATACTATTAAAACTGTCACTAAAGAGGAGAAGATTTCTCAAGGTATGAAAGCTACTATGAACGCAAGTTTTCAACACGTTCAAATTCCTATTGGAGCACAGTATTCCGCAGAGGATGTTTGGTTTATGAAACAAATGTTCCCGAAGCTTATAGACGGTGTGAAGAAGGATGGACAATTTGATTTATATACTAAGTGCCGTATTCCGTTTATGCAAGTTTTGTGGAAGATGGAAAGACGTGGGGTAACAGTAGACATAAAGGCTTTAAATGATATGGAGGACTTAGCAAAAAAAGAAGCAGAGAACTTTAAATATAGAATGTTTAAGCTTTTAGGTGCTAAGTTTAATCCAGATAGTTCTCAAAATTTGTATGAAATTCTATTTGGCCATAAGAAACAAATTCTCTCACTTAATCCACAGTCTAAACTTAAATTTGAGAATGAAATGGCTAATGCTACTGCTAGTAAAAAAGCCGAAGCTCTAAAAAGGCTTAAAGCAGATAGAAATTGTATTATGTTTACAGATGCTTGTAATCAAGATTTGGTTGACCTTAATTTAGGTTTCAATCCCATTGAGTGGACTACAGGTGGTACTCTTCAATATAAAGAATTACAAGTTCCGAAAACAGGTACGGATATTCTGAAAGGGCTTTTAAGTCAAAATGTAGCAGACACTTCTAAACAGTTCGTTAAAGAACTTATAGGTTATAAAAAACTTTCTAAACTCATTAGTGCTTTTATGGAAGGGTTAAGGGAGCAGATTTATGAAGATGGTAAAGTACACTGTAGTTTCAATCTTTGTGGTTGTCTTGTAGGGGATACCTTAATTCCGACAAATGAGGGTATTATTCCTATTAAAGATATTAATAAAGGAATGTTAGATGGTATTCCTTATCCTTTAGAAAAGCAAATTGTTAATAAAGGTATGGAGTGGGAAAATACTAAGTATATTATTAAATATGTAGATAAGGCTACTACTAAGTTAAATTTAGCACTAGGTATGGAAATCGAGGGAAGCAATATACACCCTATCGTAGTTTCCAAATACCATTCCACTAATAGTCGCTTTAAAAAATACAAAGGTACTACAGAAAATGAGTGTTGGAAATCTCTACAAGATATTGAAGTAGGCGAGCACGTTGTAGTTCCTTATGGGTATAACAAGTTTTCTAGTAATTACCAAACTATTACCTACGAAATTCCCAAGTTAACTAAGCATTGTACAAAAAATGTAACACTCCCTACAGTAGTGACTGAGGAGGTGGCGGAATTCTTAGGAATGTACTATGCTGATGGTTGTATTAAGGATAATCATGGTAGCTTTACTTTAAACTTTACTAATGGAAATAAGGATGTTGTAGATAGAATTTGCAGTCTTTCCAAGAGCCTATTTGGGGTAGAGGCTAGTGTTTATGCTAAACCACATTCTTGCTCTATTGATATTACTGCAAAATCTTTATCCCCTATTGAAAAGGCATTAGAGCTTAAAAGGGGTTGTGTAAATAAGGTTATTCCTAGTATTATCTTAAAATCCCCCTGTAGTGTAGTTAAAGCATTTATTAAAGGTATGACTTTAGATTCTTGTGTTGTTAAGAATACTGACAAAGTATTTTTAAAGTTTACTGTAAGTAACAAACTTTCTGCTAAATATTTACAAGAACTTCTATTAAACATTGGTATTATATCCTCTGTACGCCAAGACACCTCTAAATCTAAAAATGTTTTTCACGTAAGTGTTTATAATGAATGGTATGAGAAATTTAGAGATGAAGTAGGGTTTGTGGAGAACGAAAAGGTACTAGATTATACTAATACTAAAAAGACTAACCATAATGGGTATATGGTTTTTGATGGTAAGTTGTATGTTAGAGTAGAGGGTAAGGTCGCAGGAAAGGCTGATGTGTATGACTTTAATGTTTCTAGCACTCATAGTTTCCTTAGCCTACCCTGTATTAGCCATAATACTGATAGTTGGAGATTGAGCTCTCAGTACCCTAATTTACAGCAATTACCTCACCCTTTAGAAGAACCTAAAGAGCCTAAAGAGGGTGCTTTTGATAAGGCAGAAGAATATGAAAAAGCAAAAGTTAAGTACATTAAAGAAAAAGAATACTTCGATTTTTGGTCAAGATTTGAGATTAGAAAACTTTTCGTAGCGGATGATGGTTATGAAGTGGTAGCCGCTGACTACCATGCACTAGAGAAGTTTTTAACAGCCCACCTTTCTCAAGACAAAGTTTTATTAAAGATGTTAAGAGAAAACCTTGACCCCCATGGAACTGTTGCTACTATAGTATTTCCTGAACTAGCAAATGTAAATCCTAATGATGTAAAGAAAGTCGCACCAGATAAAAGACAAACTTCTAAAACTGTAGGCTTCGCCTTAGATTATGGCGGCGGTGCAGGTACTATTGCAAGAAATCTTGGGATTGATGTAAAGACCGCACAAGGGTATGTTGATAAGTATTTTGAAGGTTTTTATGGTTTACATACTTATGATAAGGCGGTAGTAAGTTTCGCAAAGAGAAATGGGTTTGTAAAAACTATTGGCGGACATAAAAGACACCTATGGGATATTAATAATCCTGATAGGGTTATTTCCTCTAAAGCTGAAAGAATTGCAATTAATGTAATGAGTCAGGGTAGAAAAACTGCCCTTATCCATTGAACCCTATTACTCAGGGGTGTCCATTTGGGCTAACGGTCAACTAAACTGTAAGGTTAAGGTGGTAAGAGAGCCTAAGTCCATTTTTGGATATGGTAATACCGTGCTAAACAATACAATACACCCTCTTTTACAGTAACTATAAGTAGGAATTTATATAGTGTATTGTTTTGGAAGTGTAACGACTATTCCCTTTGTAGGGAAGTACCCTTGAAGATGAGTTGCAAGGGGAAGTGGTGGACATAGATTATCTATGAATATATAGTCTGCCTTTACAGAAATGTAAAGATTAAGCGAGTGGCGGGGATGTAGCTATGTTTGCACAATTAGATATTGATAATGATGTATTTTTTAATGATATTAATGCTTATATGGTTATGAATGTGCACGATAAACTTTCCAAATCTTGTCGTGTTTAAACTTCCCGATATGCTGGGAGGCAAAAAGGTAGTGTAACTAAAGCAGAAATCGAAAGGTTAAATGTAAATGTTATAAAAATACACTACCTATCTTAAAGTGTAGCTAATCAGCAGGGAGGAACTTATCTTTAAGTTAGGTTTACCCTCACAGACTACCGAAAAGCAGTAGTTAGATACTATCCATTAGCTAACTACACTAAAGAACTTAGTAGGGTACGGCTATGTTGAAATACGTAGTGGGGTTGGAATCCCTTAAATGGAAGCGGGAAGAATGAGGATAGCATTAAGATATAGTCGAGTGCATTTTTAAATGTACGGTATGGAGATTGTTATGATGTGCCCCAAAGAGTTTGTAGAAGTATGTAAGGAAAGATTGGTAAACTTTATGGTAACCTGTCTTGAAAAAAGGGGTATATACTTGACTATTCCTTTGGAGGCGGTTGCCGATAGTGGTCACAGTTATTTTGATAGTAAGTAGGTGTAATTATGGCAGATATTGATAAATTAATAAAAGATATAAATAAGAGATTTGGTATTAATGCTATTCGTAGAGGTTCTAGTATTAAGGAAGCTATGAATTTTAAAATTCCTACAGGAAGTGTAGGGTTAAATCAAGCACTTGGTGGTGGTTTACCTAGTGGTAGGTATATTACATTAGCAGGCCAAGAAAGTAGTGGCAAATCTTTACTTGCCTACAAAGCCATTGCAACTGTTCAAAGTATGCGTAAGAAGATAGTACAAGATGGTGATTTTGAATATGAAGTAGTGGCGGATGATGGGGATATTCCTTTAAAGGCCGCTTTAATTCAGATAGAGTGTGGAAGTTATTCTGAGGAGTGGGGAGAAGTTCATGGTATTGATAATAATGAACTTATCTTTTGCCAACCTGAGGGTATGGAACAGGCCTTAGATATTGCGATTGCTTTACAAAAAGCTGGTGTAGAGTTTATTGTAATAGATTCTATAGCCGCAATGTTGCCTACTAAAGAGATAGATACTGATTTAGTAGATACTACTCAATTAGGTTTAAGAGCTAAGGCTCTTAATGTTTACCACGGAAAGTTTCAAAGTTGTAATAACACCTTAGAAAGAACTGGCAAGCTCCCTACTACAGTCTTAGCAATTAATCAATTTAGGGAAAAAATTGGCGGTTACGGAGATTTATCTTTTTGCCCAGGTGGGAACTCTCAAAAGTATACTAATGGTGTAGAAATCCGTACAAGAGCGGGGGATTATATTAAAGAAGGTACTGGAACAAATGCTAAGATTGTAGGTAGAATTATTAAGTGGAAACTACAAAAGAATAAAACAGGTGTAGCTTTCCTTGATGGCGAGTATGATTTGTATATTGACGATGGCTTATTGCCAAGGGGCACTATTGATACCGCAAAAGAGCTGGTAGTTTTGGCTATGTTAAATGGGGTTATTGAAAGACGTGGAGCGTGGTATTTCTATAATGATGAAAAGCTTGCACAAGGTCAAGATAATGCTATTGAATTTATTAGAAACAATAAAGAGTTATTTTTAGAGATTGTGGGGAAATTATAATTGTTTATAACAGGTTATACTAAAGAGTTAGCAAATTATGTGGCAGAAAAAGGTAGGTATTTTGCTAGGTGTGAAAGTTGTAGGTATTATGATGATACAGACACTTGTAGCAATAATCAAGTAACAAGATTTGATATAGTGAATATGGATGGTAGATATTTTTGTATGTTTTGGCAACCTGAAAAGGGGGAGTAAGTTGTTACAACGAAAACCTAAACAACTCAGTAAAGAACACGAGGGGTTTATTGCTAATGCTTTAAATGGGAAAGTAGTTATTGCATCTGGAGCTTTATATTTTGCGAAGGGGGATGTGATAACTACTGACTATTTAATTGAGTGTAAAGCTACTCAAAAATCCTTTTATGTTTTAAAAAGAGTTATTATAGAAAAGATAGAAAAAGAAGCTTTAAAGTGTAATAGGCTACCTTTATTAGCTATACGAATTTTAGATAGAGATTTTATTTTGTTTAGATTATTTGATTTTAAAAGTAAAGACCACGAATGTGAAATTGATTTACAAGAATCTTATAAGTTGAGTTTAACTTTAGCAGAGCAATCCCAACTTGTAATTAAGGTTGGTAAAACTAAGTGGCAACTTTATTCTTTAAGTGATTTTGAAGGTTTGATGGGGGATGATTAATTGCGTGTAAAGGTAAAAGGAACAACTAAAGGGATAAGCAAACTACAGACTAAAGGTGTGCTTATTGAAGCCATTGAAGATTATCTTTCCTCTGTCGAAGTTGGGGAAGATAGGGGGCATGGTTGGAATAGCCCTAGTAGTGTAGGTGGATGTCTTAGAAGTAGCTATTTTTCAAGAACTAAAGTACCTCCAGACTTTCCAAGCAATGACCCACGTTTACAGAGAATCTTTGATAATGGTACAGGAGTTCATGTAAGATTGCAGGATTATTTAAAAGGTAATGGTATTCTTAAAGAGGATGAGGCCCCGTTGTTTAACTCACAACATTTGATTATAGGTACAACAGATGGGTTATTGCTTATAAATAATACCTTAGCAGTTCTTGAAATTAAGAGCATTAATTCTTTTGCTTTTAGTTCTTTGAAAGATGCTAAACCTGAGCATAAGTTACAAGCAAGTATTTATATGTACTGTCTTAATGAGATGCGAAAATCCTTGTTAAGGGGCGGTAGAGCGGAACTAGAAAATGGTTATCTTGAAAAGCTAAGAACTTTTTTAAGGGATGGCAAGGCATATACTAAGGAGCAGAAAATTGAAAGGCAATTTAAAGCTTTTTGCAAAACTTTAGATTTGTTAGAGTACTACCCAAAGCCTTTAACTCAAGTAGTGTTTCTCTATGAAAATAAAGACACCCAAGAGTTAAAAGAATTTGTGGTAAGTGATGATGGTAGTATTAGTAAAGAGGCATTGCAAAAGTTTGACTACTTAAATTACTGTATTGAAAACAAAGTAATTCCAGAAGCAGTTAGAACTTATATGTGTAATGGGTGCAGATATAGAAAGGTGTGTAAAGCTATTGATTAAGTTTATTTTAAGTGTTATGATGTTGATTAGTTGTGTTTTAACAGTGTACCTCTCAATCTTAGGACTTACTTCTTTAGGTGTTCTAGGTAGTTCCTATTTTGTAGGGGCTGCTAACACGTATTTTTGGGTAATTTATGGAATTTTTGGTACTTATACTTATTTTAGAGGTTTAGCTGTCTGTGTGGAATACTTTACTAAAAACTCTTAAAGATACACTAGTGTGGGGCTTATTGATATTTTGTATGGGATATATTTGGTTTCTTGAAAACAACAGGCAAGGTGCAGAGCCTTATATAGTAGAAAAGGTTGTTGAAAAGCCTGTTATCCATGAAACTGTACAGAAAGAGGTTATAACTAAAGTACAGGTTAAGGAAAAGGAAAACCCTACCGACCCAGACATAGTTGTGGATACTAAAGATAGTGTTAATGTTAGCTTAAATGGTAGAAAAGTTTCATTAACTCCTAGTAGGCAGGAAGAGTTCAACTTTGATAAAGATTATATTGAGTTAAAACAGAGTTCTTCCTACAATATAAGTATAAAAAATAAGCCTTTAGAGCCTAGTTGGGGTATAGGTATAGGCTATACAACTAATGGAAAAGTAGCTGGAATGGCTACTGCAAGAATAAAAGAAACGCCCTTACACGTATGGGGAATGTCAGATGGAAAGACTTCTGCAATAGGTGTAATGTTTAGTACAAATTATAGGTGAGGTATTATATGACAAATTTAGACAAGCTTAATGAATATATGGAAAGAAATGAAGTAAAACTCTTTAATAATAGTAATGTAGATACCGATTATCTCCAAATCCCTAGGGATTTGACTATATTGCCTACGAATGAGATTGGCAAATACCTTAATGCTATAGTGCAACAGAAAATGTATATTAGAACTTTGACAAGTCAAGCTAGGGCAATTTATAGAGAAGCTAAGTCTTTGTTTGATAAAGAAAAATGTAGAGTATTTGCTAGTGCCCCCGCAAAAATGAGTGTTACTGAGAAAGAGTTAAGGGTTTTTCAAGATGAGCAAGCAGAGGCAAGTAGAAAATCTATGGAGTTTGCCCTTGAAAGATATGATTTCTTGCAAGATGTTTTAGAAAGTTATAATGATGGTCAGTTCCTTGTTAGCCGTGAACTTACTCGCAGATTGAAAGATGTAGAAGATTCTAATAGGGCAGGTAAGTTTAATGCGTAGGTCTGATTTATTAAAGGAGCAGTTAGCTTTTTTACAAGAACACGACCCTACTAATCCTAAGATACAAGAGCTTGAAAAATCACTATCTTTTAGCAAAAGGGGTAGGAGCAGTAAAACTAAGGGAGCTAATTTTGAACGAAAAATTGTAAAGGTTTTACAAGAAAATTTTCCAACAGTAACTTTTGGTAGAACCCCCTCAAGCGGTGGATATAAAAAAGATGTTGAGAATAACTCTTTAAGGGGAGATGTTGTATGTCTTTCTGAGGATATGGAATTTCTGTTGCATTTAGAGTTAAAAAACAGAAAAGGTTGGGAAAGTGTTAAGAGTTGGTATTTACAATCTGAGGAAGATTGCATAAGTGGTAAAATACCTTGTTTAATAATGCACCAAGGGCAAGTTGCAGGAAAATATAAAGCAAAAGATTTTATACTTATGGAACTTAACGATTTTTTCAAAGTTGTAGATAAGTCTAAGATACTTATTAAAAAATGATAAAAATATTATAAAAAAGTTATTGACATATTTTTAACTTTGTGGTATAATATGTGTAGTAAAATTAAACATTATAAATAGCACGGTATATAAACATACAAAGAGACCCATTAATAATTAGTGAAAATTTCAGAAAGGTAAGAAATAGAGTGAAAGAGGTAGTATTTAAAGTTAAAGGTACAAGTAATGTTAAATCTGTAGCAGGTAGCATAGCTCATACCTTAAAAGGCGATGGAGATACCTTAGCTTCTAATGTAGTTTTAAATTGTTGTGGGGCACAAAGTCTTAATCAAGCAATTAAAGCTATTGCTGTTGCAAGGGGTTATCTAGCATCTAATGGCAGAGATGCTATTGTAAGACCAGGTTTTGACTCAACCCTTATTGAAGGGGAAGAAAGAACCATTATTAAGTTATTTATTACAATGGTTTAATAAAAAGCCCCTTAAAGGGGCTTTTTGATTTTCTAAAGTATTCAAATTGGGGGATATTATATGATTTTAAAGGTAAAGGGCTCTTTAGAGATTGCACATAGTTTACCTAACTATGAAGGGAAATGTACAAAGTTACACGGACATACCTTAAATTATATTTTTAATTTTAAAGGGGGTGTCGGCGAAGATGGTATGGTAGAAGATTTCAAAAGCTTAGATAGAATTATTAAGTTAGTCATAGATAAGTACGACCATACTTACTTAAACGATTTTATAGATAATCCAACCCTTGAAAACTTTGCACAAGATTTACTATTTAATGCAAACAATACTTATTCTTATTTAAAAGGATTTGGGAAAAGGGGTCAATTTATTAGTTTAGAGGTTTGGGAAACTAATAAGTATGGGCTTGTAGTAACTTTAAAGGATTTGGAAGATTGATGAATAAATTTTTTGATACAGCATTAGGAGGCTCCCGTTATGTTTTAATGATTGGGGGTCTAGTTTTTAAGTTTCCTTATCGTAAGCGTATAGCACAGGGCAGGGAACAAAACGAAAAGGAATGGCGAGACCGCCATAAAAGCGAGCACTTAGCTAAATTGTATTTTTCCTTTCCTTGGGGTTGGTGCAATGTGGCTGAGAGGGTAACGCCCTTAGCACAACCTTTAAGTAGTATTGAGGGTGGCGAATTGATTAAAGACTATTTTAAAGCAAGAGTTAAGTCAAAAGATGAGCTAGACTTTTTACTTGTAGATGGGAACTTGGAAAACTTTGGGGTAAAAGGTAATGGTATAGTTAAGCTTGATTGGGGAGGTTATGGTCACAGTGAGGATTTGTGAGATTTTTTCCTCTTTAAATGGTGAAGGTAAATATACAGGACATCCTACTACATTTATTAGATTAAGTGGGTGTCCCTTCAACTGTAGCTATTGTGATACTTTGTATGCAAAAAATAGCGGTAAAAAAATGTCAATAGATAAGATAATGACTGAGGTTAATAAACTAGGTAATAAGTATGTATGTATTACTGGTGGAGAGCCTTTAGTACAAAATGATACAATGAGTTTAGTATATGAATTATTATCCTTTTCTTACATTGTATCTATTGAAACTAGTGGTTTGGTGGAGATTGAGGAGGATGGTTATGCTAGAACTTTTAACTACACAATGGATATTAAATGCCCTTCAAGTGGCGTTTCAGACAGCAATGTCTACGCCAATCTTTCAAGATTGAAAAGTTATGATGAAGTTAAATTTGTAATTGTTGATTCACAGGACTTAGAATTTGCTAAGACTGTTTTAAAAAAGTATCCTACAAAAGCACAAGTTATTTATAGTCCAGTTAATAATAACTTGGATGTTGCAAAAATGATAACAGAAAGTTTAATAAATAAGGGTATTCAAGGGAAATTAGGGTTACAATTACACAAGATTTTAAATATAAAATAGCTTGACAATTTTCCTTTTTTATGCTAAAATAGCTATATAAGAAAGGGGAGTGAGCTATGAAAACACTTGAAGAGGTTGTTAAAATTTTAACAGATTTTAAAGAATTAATGAATGATTTGGACACAACTATCAAGTCAAATGAGCAAACTGTAAATATGGCAGATAAAGCTTTCGGTGATTTAAGACATTATTGTGAGTTTTATTACCCAACTAAGAGAAGTGATAAGACTAAGGTGGTAAGATTAATGAACCACTACTCAGTTGAGCGTAGGAAAGCTAAAGATACTATTAATGCACTTTCTCCACTAATGAAAGTTAAAATTGCTTATAAGCCGGCCTTTGAAAACTTAAATAGGGCAATTAATGAGGCAAATAAAGAGTTTCAAAAAACTTTGGGGGAAAGAAAATATGCTCCAAGAGTTTTAGATGAATTATTTAAAGGAGAATGATGATGAAAGTATTGAGTTTATTTAGTGGGATTGGAGCATTTGAGAGAGCTTTAGAAAATTTAGGTGTAGATTTTGATTTAGTTAATTATTGTGAAATAGATAAATACGCAAGTAAATCTTTTTCACTACTTCATGGGGTATCCGAGGATTTGAATTTAAAGGATGTAACAACAATAGATATGTCAAAATTACCTAAAGATATTGATTTAATAACCTATGGATTTCCTTGTCAAGATATTAGTTTGGCGGGTAAACAAAAAGGTTTAGAACACGGTGGGAGAAAGACTCGAAGTGGCCTTGTTTGGGATGCTCACAGAATTATTGGTGATGTAAGACCAAAAGTTGCTATTTGTGAAAATGTCAAAAATCTCATGGGTAAGAAGTTTGATAAAGAATTTAAGGCAATCTTGAAGAATCTTGAGGAACTTGGATACAACAATTATTACCAAGTGTTAAACGCCAAGGATTATGGTGTTCCTCAAAATAGAGAAAGGGTCTTTATCATATCTATAAGAAAAGATTTGGACATGGGTTCTTTTAACTTTCCAAGAAAACAAGAGTTAAAATCACATATTGCAGATATTTTAGTGAGTGGGGTAGAAGATACTTTTATAAATAAGGTAGAAAACCCAACAATTAAAACAAATTATATTCAGTATGATAATTCTGGTAAAGGTTATAATAGTCAATCAAGCAGACTTTACTTTTTAGATAGTGTATCTCCTACATTAGATACAAGTAATTCATTTAAAATAATCCATAAATATAAAACACAGGTCAATAAAGACAACTTGAAAGATATTTTAAATACTAAAATTTAGTACGAAAGGCTAATATTTATGAATTATTTACATTGATGGGATTTACTAAAGAAGATGCTAAAAAATTAAAAAAGTACGGGATTTCTAAAACCCAACTTATAAAGCAAGCAGGTAATTCTATTGTTGTTAATGTTTTAGAAGAAATTTTTAAGAATTTAGAAGGAGTTTTATATGAAAAAAATTGAGCAAGATTTTGAGATTATGAGTGAAATTGACGGGGAAAAGATTCTTAAAGATATTGAACTTTATGCTAGAATTTGTTATAAGTCAGAAGATGTTATTACAGAAGGTAGTGCTAAAAAGTTTGTCGCCAACTTAATTAAGTGGGGACACGAAAGCCCTTTGGAGCATAAGAGTATTACTGTTAAATTTATTACAGACAGAGGCGTAACGCATGAAGTTATAAGACATAGACTGGCTTCATATACTCAAGAAAGTACGAGGTATTGTGTTGCAGGCAGTACTAAACTTACTCTTAAAAATCCACACCAACATTACACTGTTGAGGAACTTTTTAATGGGGTAACAAATTCTAAGAATAGTTCTTGGAAAAGATTAATCTTAAGACAATATAACGAGAGCACTGGTGAACTTTGTTATAGTAAAATTAAAAATGTGATGTATAATGGAGAAAAAAATTGTTTTAGGCTTACAACTAAGTTAGGTTACACTTTAGACTGCACAGCAGACCATAAAATTCTTACCTCTAACGGATACAAGGAACTTCAAGAATTAAAAGTAGGGGAGCAAGTATTGGTTAATGGTACAGAAGAACTTTATAAGAATAAACAATCTCAAAACTTGTTAGTTGCTTATCCAGACGAGATTATAAGCATCAAACCTGCTGGGGTACAAAAAGTTTATGATATTGAAATGGATTCTAAGTACCATAACTTTGTAGCTAATGGGGTTGTAGTACATAATTGTAATTATGCAAATGATAAGTTTGGCAATGAGATTTCTGTAGTACCTTCAAAATCCATTGAGGAAAACACTGAGGCTAAAAAAGTTGCAGATAAGCTTTTAGCTAAGGCAGAGAAAACTTATATGAAACTTTTGGATATGGGTATTAAACCCCAAGATGCGAGAGATGTATTACCTACTTGTTTGAAGACAGAAATTGTTTGTACCTATAATTTAAGAGAGTGGCGACACTTTTTTAAATTAAGAACTAGCAAAGCAGCACACCCTAAAATTAGAGAAATTTCTATTAAAGTTCTTAAAGAGTTTCAGAAACGTATTCCTGTATTGTTTGACGACATTAAGGTAGAAGAAAATGTTTAAGGAGATTTCTTATACAGGAGGGAATTTATAGGAGATATGAAGAAAGACTGCCTAACTATTGCTGTAGATTTTGACGGCACGTTAGTAGCAAATAAATACCCTAACATTGGCGAACCCTTGCAAGGGTTCGCCTTTACTAAAACTTTAATAGATGAATTAAAGTTGCTTAGAACTAAAGGGCATAAGGTTATTCTATGGACTTGTAGAAGTGGTCTATTATTAAAAGAAGCTGTAAGTTTTTGCAAAGAGCAAGGCTTAGAGTTTGATGCTATTAACGATAATTTAGAAGAGGATAAAAAGTTTTGGAAAGATTCAGTAGAATGGTCTATTGATAACGGTAAGGCTAGAAAAATATATGCAGATATATACATAGATGATAGGGCTTTAAGTGTGGATTTTCAAAGTTGTTTAAGCACTTATCTTGGCGAGGTGTGTAAATGAACTTTGTTGTAAGTATTAGCCCAAGATTTACTAACTATAACTTTGTCGAGGATGTTTTAGCTTTCCACCTTAATGGGAGAAGAGAAAGCGTTCTTTGCTACATAGATTTCCACCCATTCTTAGAAACCTATGCTACTGAACACCATATTCTACTTAAAAGAGTAGAATTAAAGGAAATAACTAAAGGTTATTATGCTGTAATTATGGGGGAAAACAATTCTTTGTTAAAAAAGTGTAAAGAATTAAAACTAAAACGGTGCTTGATAAGAGAGGAAATATGAAACATATAGTTTTATTAAGTGGTGGGTATGATAGTAGTGTCCTTTTAGAGCACTTAAAAAAGATTTGAATATTCACCCATTAATTTTTCACGAAAATATAAAATACCCTAATGGGGCATCTAATCAAGGGGAAACTAATTGTTTATCTAATGAATCTAATATTTTTTCTACTATGTATTTTAATAAGTTGGGCAGTTCTGATTACATACCTGCTAGGAACAGTATTCTTGTACTGCATTGCGTTAATTCAATTTGCACTAAGGAAATTGAAGATATGGCAATTTATATTGGTTTAATTAAAAACTTTCCAAGATTTCCTGATGGTAGTAGTGAATGGCTTGAAAGCATTAATAATCTTTTGAAAATAGAATTTGGCGGGAAGATAAAAGTAGTAGCACCCTTTATTGATATGACTAAAGACCAAGTTTATAAACTTGGTTGTAGATTAGGTGTAAAGTTACAAGAAACTTTTTCTTGTAACTTTGAAGATATTAATGGAAACCCTTGCGGTAAGTGTGATAATTGCCTTTGGAGGGCGAAACACTCATACCCAAGTTATGAAAGGAGCTTTTAAATGAGCGGTAAAAATAATACTGATAATTTTAAGGGGAAACAACCTCAAATACAAATTACTTCAAGAAAAATTAGAACTGGCTTAGGTGGATTTAAAAGTATTAGACAAGGTAGAACTTCTGATACTAATAATTTGCAGACTAACCCGCTTTACCAAACATTGTTTAAAAGACGTGGGTATAATCGTGGTGGAATTTTAAGTAAAGGTAAATGATATGAATAATTTTTAACAGATTACAGGAGGTGGTTAATCTGAAAGGTGATTTTACCTTATTCCTTTCTGGTGTAGAGCCTATAGAAAACTTTAACGCTGTCAGTTCTGTTACAAAGAATGTTTTACTTTCTTATTACTATATCCGTAGGCGTGGTAAAGATGAAATTGAAGCGAGATTGAAGAAAAATAGGGGTATGAAAATTCTCATTGATAGTGGGGCTTTTACATTTTTTAATGACCCTAAGTATTCTACTAAGTCTGTAGAATGGTGGGAGAAATATGTAGAAAACTATGTAGACTTTATACGAACTCATAGGGAGCACATATTTGCTTGTGTTGAGCTTGATATTGACAGTCTTGTAGGTAAGGAAAAAGTGGATGAGTGGAGAGAGAAATATTTTCACGCCTTAGAGAAAGAGGGTATCAATGTTATCTACCTTTACCATTTAGATAAAAGTTTAGAGGACTTTGACCAACTTTGTAAAAAGCACCCTTATGTAGGCTTTTCTTATATAGAACTAAAATCTACGCTAACAGACCAAGCTGAGGTCGATTTTGTTATTAACAACTTATTTAATATTGCTAAGAAAAATAAATCTGCTATACATGGTTTTGCAGTTACAGGCAATAAAATGTTGTTAAATTATCCATTTTTTTCAGCCGATTCCACCTCCTATCTATCTGGTGCACAGTTCGGCACTGTTACTTATTTTGAGGGTGGAAAACTTAAACATTTAGATAAAGAAGTTTGGAAAACTCAGTATATAGAAAAATTAAAGGCTTTAGGGCTTAAAAAGAACCTGCTTGAAATAGAAAGTCCTTATGAGTTAATAAAAGCCAACGCTATTGGTTATAAAAAGTTTGAGGAATATATAAGAAGTTTAATGTTTCCTCAAAAGTATTGGGGGGATAGAGTGACTACACAGTACAAAGTACCTAGCCTAGAGTGGTTTTCTACCGATATGAAAGATTGGCAAGAAAAGGTTGCCGAGGCAGGGATAGATTCTAATATACCTGAGAATGTTGGAATAACTTTATTACAAGATTTATATGTTATTTCTACTAATGCTCCTGAAATTTCATCTTATACTTTAGAGGACTTAGTAGAACTTTGCAGATTGTTTAATGCAACAGGTGTTAATTATAATACAAAGGATAAATGCTTAAAGTTTTTAAAACAAGCATTTAAAGAGCACTTAGAGGGTCAAAGGAATGAGCTTTCTGATTTGCAAAGACCTGCCGAAGGTGAAAGATGTGCTTTAGAAAGGGAGCACTACATTCAAGAAAAAGAATACTTAGAGGTTGAGCTAAGTAGGGAAGAATGTGGTAAGTTATTACCTGCCCTTTTAACAGCAGGGTATGATAAAGGTAGTGTAGAAAAGGAGCTTATTGAGCAAGGTATCACACCTGTTTATGACAAGGATGGGAACATTTTAAAAGGTATTAAAACTGTTAAGAAGCAAAAAAAGCTTTCCAATAAAGCCTTACCTAGACTGTCTTGTGATAGGTGCGTGATGGCTACTAATTGCCCAGAATACCAAGCTGGTTATATTTGTGCTTATGACAAGATGTTTAGAAGGTTTAATACTAGAGATGTCGAAGATGTTAAACAAGGATTAACAGCCATTGCTGATTTAGCTTTAGAAAGAGCACAAAAGGCATTTATGCAAGAAACCGCTATGGGGGGCGTACCTACCAAGGCTACATCTAGTGCACTTAGAGATGCATGGGACTATCTGTCAAAACTTAAAGAATTAGAAAATGAAACTCTTACTGGAAACCCTGTAGTAGTATCTCAAACTAAGATTAGGGGTGGCGTGGTAGAGCAGACCACTGTAAAGGGGGCTAACCCAGGAAAAGATAGTTTATTAGCTAAGATATTTTTAAACAATGATACCATAGATGCAGAAGTTGTAGAAGATGAATAAAAGGTGTAAAAGTTTGTGAAAAGAAAGAGGGGATGTAAATGCGTAAGTTGGCAAGCATTGAAGTAATTGATAACTTAGAGCCTATTCCTAATGCAGATAGGATTCTAAAAGCGACTGTCAAGGGCTGGGAGTGTGTAGTTTCAAAAACAGATAACTTTAGTATAGGAGATAAGGTAATCTATGTTGAAGTAGATTCTGTGTTACCCCCAAAACCTGAATTTAGCTTTATGAAAGATAAGAAATATAGAGTAAAGACTATTAAACTAAAAAAACAAATATCTCAAGGACTTATTTTACCTATGTCTTATTTGAAGGGTAGCTTTAAAGTAGGGGATGATGTTACCAAAATTTTAGGTATTACTAAGTATGACCCGCAACAAGATGCTGAAAATAAACTTATAGAGCATACTAAAAGTAATAATCCCCTTAATTACATAGTAAAATACTTATTTAGGTTTGCATGGTTTAGAAAACTTTACTCAAAATTTGTAGTAAAAAATTGTAGTTTTCCTACACATATTGTTACAAGAACGAGCGAAGAGAGGCTTCAAAACTTATCTACCTCCTTTAAAGATTGGCAAAGTAGAAGAGTTCCTTTTTATGTAACAGAAAAGCTAGATGGTTGTAGTGCTACATTCTTTCTTAACGATAATAAGTTTGGGGTTTGTAGCAGAAATATTTGGCTACGTAAGGAAGATAACTCTTGTTATTGGGAAGTTGCTAGAAGATTTCAACTTGAGGAATCTTTAAAGGCTTTGAGTAAGGCATTTAATTTTAAGCGTGTAGTGATTCAAGGCGAGATTATTGGCAATAGTATCCAAGGTAATAAATATAAAATTTCGGGCTATGATTTTTACGTCTTTAACATTTTTTTAGATGGTATGAAGCTTGAGCCGTGTAAGGTTAAAGAAGTATGTAAACAATTTAATTTAAAAGTTGTGCCATTACTTTACAAGGGATATACATTACCTACAACTATTCAAGAACTTGTAGAGTTTTCAAAAGGAAAGTCTAAGATTAATACTAACACCGAACGAGAAGGTTTGGTTATTAGAAATTATGATGAAAACATTTCCTTTAAAGTTATTAACCCCAATTTCTTATTAAAGAATGATGAATGATTAAAAGAGTAGAGAAATATTTCTCTACTCTTTTTATTTTGCTTGACAAATCTAGGATTTAGTGCTATTATATTGTAGTGAGGTGATAGGCAATGATAGAATTTCCTGAATATATAATTAATGAACTAGGGGATAAGTTAATACCTAATACTGGAAATATCTTATTTTTAAAGAGTTGTATTTATACTTCCCCTCATTACCCAGTGCGGATTCTAATAGATGAGGGTAATGAAATGCTAACTTGTGGTTTTGTAGTATACATAACAGAAAAGGACTTTGTTTGTATTGATACTAGCTCGGTAGGTAAAAATTTTTTAAGTGTTTTTAAAGTACCTATTGACAGCTTTGAAAAGTCGTGCTATAATAATAGCAATTTCAAAATTTATGTTAAGGAGGTGTTATGTAAGTAATGAGAAAAATAAACGTAACAGCACAAAGTAAGTTCGGTAAGCTGACAGTGATAAAAGAGGTAGCACCCCTTACTACTCAGATACGAAGTTATAGAAAGTTTTTATGTAAGTGCGAGTGCGGTAATGAGGTAGAAGTATTGTTGGACTCTTTAAGAAGTGGTAGGACAACTTCTTGTGGGTGTTATAGAGCACAAAAATCTGGAGAGATTAATAAGAAGTCTAACTTATTTATTGTGCAGGGAAGTGAGGTCATAGGGTTTACTACAAAATCAGAGCCTTTTAAATTAGATTTTGAGGACTTGAATAAAGTAAAGAACTATTGTTGGTGCAAAGATGGAAAGTACTTTAAAGCTTGTGTAAAGAATACAACTATTTACCTCCATAAGTTCATACTAAATCTTGGTAAGGGTGAAAAGGTGAATTTCATTAATAAAGACACCTCAGATTTTAGGAAATCCAACTTAAAAATTATTAAAAATAAGTGTTGACAAAGTTTTAAAATTATGCTATAATACATACATACTAAACCAAGGGGGTAAGATAATGCGTATAATGATTAGAAGCGAACCTATCTAGTGTAGTAGGTTTAGAAATCTTAATAAGTCAAATTAAAGGAGAGAAGAATATGTTTTTAACTATTGGATTAATTGTAGCATTGGTAGTTGTAATGTGTGTTATTGTAGGCGTTGGTTACTTTAAAGCACCAACAGATAAAGCCTACATTGTTAGTGGTCTAACTAAAGAACCCCGAATTGTAATTGGTAAAGCTTCTTTTAGAGTACCATTTTTTGAGCGAGTAGATGTTCTTGATTTAGGCTTGATTAGTTTAGATGTTAAAACTGTAGATAGAGTACCTACCAAGGAATGTATTAATATTAGTGTAGATTCTTTCGCAACTGTACGAGTTAAGAATGACTCTGTAAGCCTACAAAATGCTTATACACATTTCTTGAATATGGATAAAGCACAAATGGGAACTATTATTAGACAAGTTCTTGAAGGTTCTTTAAGAGATATTGTTGGTGCTATGAACTTGCAAGATATGATGAGTAATCGACAAGCTTTTGCGGATAAAGTTCAAGAATCCGCAGTTAAAGATTTGCAAAATATGGGTATTGAAATTGTTTCCTTTAATGTTCAAAACTTTGAAGATGAAAATAATGTAATTACTGATATGGGTATTGATAGAGTAGTTGCTATCCAAAAAAGTGCTAAGATTGCTAAGGCAAATGCAGAGCGTGATATTTTAGTTGCTGAAGCCTCCGCCTCAAAGCAAGCTAATGATGCAAAAGCTGAGGCACAGAAAGCTATTGCTGAAAAGAATACTGAGGTAGAAATTCGCAAAGCTGAACTGAAACAAAAGTCCGACATTAAACAAGCAGAGGCTAACTCCGCTTATGATATTCAAGAACAAGTTCAGAAAAAAGAGCAAAATATTAGAGAAGTTGAGGCTAGTATTGCTAAAACTGAAAAGCAAGTAGCATTGCAAGCTAAAGAGGCAGAGGTTCGTGAAAAAGAACTTGATGCTAAAATTCGTAGACAGGCGGAGGCAGAAAAGTATAAAAAACAACTTGAAGCAGAAGCAGAAAGATATGCAAAAGAGCAACAAGCACAAGCAGACTTAGTAACTGAGCAAAAGAAAGCCGAAGCTATTCAGTATAGTGCTTTAAAGGAAGCCGAAGCAATTAAAGCAAAGGGTGAGGCAGAGGCAACTGCAATTAGAGCAAAAGGTTTGGCAGAAGCAGAAGCTTTAGAAAAGAAAGCAGAAGCTATGAAAAAGTATGGTGATGCCGCTAAAATGGAAATGGTTGTAAAAGCACTGCCTGAGGTTGCTAATGCGGTAGCTACTCCATTGGCTAACTGTCAAAATATGAATGTCTATAGTACAAATGGTAATGGCTTAGAAATGTTAGGTAATAATGTGCCTATTGTCATGAAACAAACTTTTGATACTATTAAAAACGCAACAGGTTTTGATATGACTAAAGTTATGGAGGCAGGTACTATTGATGCTAAAGTTAATAGAAACTATAGTATTGAAGGTGGTGTTCCTGTTAATGTAGCTAGTCCTAAATGCTCCGAAACTACTCAACCCACTACTGTAGTGGATTAATAAAAAGCACCCTTTAAAGGGTGCTATATCAGAAAAAGCTTGACATATTAAGTATAACGTGCTATAATATACTTAAAGAAAGGGGTAATTAAAATGGAAACTTTGAGATACCATAAAGATGTTTATATGCCAAACTTGAATCTTGACAACTTTTGGAAAGGTTTAAATGTATGGTGTACTAAGCATTTCTTAGAAAGACTTAATGAAAGAAAGAGTAAGTATAGAGGAATGTTTATTCCTACTATTGCCCAATTAAAATCGGCAGAAATTTTTGAAGTTTATATCAGTAGTTCTAAGCAAGTAGAGAGACTTTGTTTAAGATTAGAGGGTAGTAAGTCTGACTATTGCTATGTCCTAGCCTCCAATGGTGCTCTAATTACTGCTTGGGCTACAGGAAAATATAATAAGTATGATAAGATAGACAGAACTATCTATTGTAAAAAGGGGGTTTAAATTGTTTAAAGACTATAAACCTAGTAATACCAACATTACTCTTAGTGGTGACGAGGTTTCAAAAGTGTGCAACCGTGCACCAGTGTATGCAGTAGTAAATGGTAAACTACACATTATTGAATGTGTGTCTCAAGAAATGTCTACTACTTATTTATTTGTAGGGAGGGAGGTGAGTAGTTGAAAGTTAAAAATTTATTTGTAGAGGCTATGAGTAGAGATGAAGAATCTCAAGAAAAGTTTCTAAAAGTATTTGAGGAAGCACTTGGAGAAGAAGTTCTTGAAAGTACCTTTGAACCTTTGTATTTGTCCTTATTTGGTAGCCACTTTACCAAAGAAACAGCAACAGAGGCAGTAGAGGGTATGTATAACACTGAATCTAAAGGGGAATGTTATACTAAAGCTCAAACTGATGAAGTTGCTAAAAAGTTAGGACTAACTTTTAATAGCTATAACGATTGGGATTGGTATTATACTTTTAATATGGTCGCAACTGACTATGATAATATCCTAGAGCCTAATAGTTATGCTAAAGTTGCTAAAGCTTGGTTAGAGGATATTGATGCCCCTAGTGGTAAAGCTTTTAGATATTGGTGGAAAGTTGTTAAATGTAAATAAGAGGAGATGTAATATTAATGAAAGAAGAAAAAAACTTGACAAAAGAGGAAATGGAATTGTTGAATAAATTATCTAAAGTGTTTGAAGGGAAATTCAAAGAAGAACCTACTAAGGACGACCTTACGGAGTCTGCACAAATGTCTATGGTGTTCGCAATGATTTTAAGAGCTAGAGACGTAGATTTTGATAAAGTTATCGAGTATTCTGAAATCTTTGCTTTGTGGCAATCTGTTTGGGAAAACAAAGAATTGAGAAACTTAATTGTTTATAGCCTTAGCGAGTTGGAAAAACTTGATAAACTAAAAACTAAACTGTAATTTATAAAAATAGCCCTTTAAGGGCTATTTTTATGTTGACAACTCACCAAATCTATGTTATAATAATCTTACAGAAAGGGGTTATGTTATATGTTTTATCTTAACTTGACTAATGGTATTGAGTTTATTCCAAAGCTTAGTGAGCACAGCAATTTAAAGTTTATTCGTATCCAATCTACTGCTTGTGAGCAAAAACGATGGGACTTTATTTTGCAGGAACTTGATTATAACTTTCTATTGGATTTAGCCCTTGGAAACAATGTAACAGTTGTAGATTATGGTGCGAATAAAGAGGTTTCTAGGGCTTGTTATCAAGGTTTAGAATGGATTAGATATGCTTTAAACAAATGTTGGTTTGGTAAAGATGAGAAAGTTTTTGTAAGGGGTACTGATGTTACAAATTACTTTAGAGAGTGCTATGCTAAGTTGGAAAAAAGAACTCTTAAAAAGCTTAGCTACTTTAAAAAGTTTTTAGCAACAGGGGGTTTACACCTTGATTACCAATCAACAAGCACAGATAAAGATGGTGATTATGAGTATTACAAAGCAATTCTCGAAGAGTATTATTCTGAACAAGAAGAGCCACAAGTAACTAGATTAAAGCCTTGCCCTTTTTGCGGGAATGATGAATATAGCGGAGTGCACCTTGAAACAATCTGGGATGGTGAAGAAAAGTTTCGAGTGTTTTGTGAGTACTGTGGAGTATCTACATGGGATTTTAATGATAAAGATACAGCTATTAAAGCGTGGAATACTCGAGGAGGCGAACAATAGTGGAAAAATATAATTATGACGAACTGATGGAAAGAGCTTTGAGTGGTAAAAAACTTGTGGACGATGAGTGGAAATTTCTTATTCACAAAGGCGATAAGGTAGCAGTTGTTGAAGATGACCCACGTAGATGGTACAAATGGGTAGAAGTTATTGTTAGATGGAAAGATAAATACTATTCCATTGGTTATGATGAAGAATTAACAGAATGTCAAGAAGATGAGTATTATAATTCTGGTATTGTTGAAGTTAGACCAGTAAAGAAAATGGTTGAAATTACAGAATGGCGAAACGCACGAGATGTCTAGTGTAGAGTTATGGCTGTATAGTGAGGTAAGTTATGAATTATATTGGAAAAGTCGCTGAAATGTTAGGCGTTGAAATTGGTGAGGAATTTAAAATTGAATTTGAAGGTGGAATGTTATCTGATGATAGTTGTATGCTTTTAAATGGGGGGAATGTTTCGTTCTGGTGGATATTTGGTGTCAGCACCTTGTATTTGGAGTTTAATAAAGGGCGAATATAAAATTGTTAAACTACCCTTTAAACCCAAAAATGGTGATAAATATTATACATACTATACTAACGGGGAGGAATGGTTAATTTGGGATAGTACTTGGAGTGGTGATGTTTCTGATTATGCTCGTTTAAAGAGTGGTATTGTATTTAGAACTAAGGAAGGAGCTTTAAACGCCTTACCACAAAAATATAAAGAACTTACTGGAAAGGAATATGAATAATGACAGTTAAAGAGCTATACGAACTAGCTAAAGAACATAATGCTGAAAATAGAGAAATCGAAATCGGTGCTTATGATGAAGATGGCTGGTATGATGAGTTTGGTATTTGCACAGAAGGTGTGCTATTTAATTTACATGAAGGAAAGGTTTGTATTGTACTGTGATGTGCTATCGAGATAAAACATACTGTATGGCTAGTTCTGAAAAACTTAGTAAACAGTATGGTATCAAGTATTGTGATAATACTAAGTGTTGGCGGCACGCTAGTGAAATCCCAGATAATTTGCCAGAGTGGGAACTTACTGCTTGGAGTGATTTTAGTACAAGGTGTAAAACTGATAAGGGGTTAAATTATGGGTTTTAGTAGTAGGCAACAACTTTATGAAGAATTATTTGAATCATTGATTAATGACCTAAATAAGAACTTAGAAAGAAGAGGTATTGTTATGAATTTAAAAGAAAAGGTTTATAAAGTTATTATGGACGAATTGAATATTCAAGAAGGCGATAACTTTATTATTCAATACTGGACTAATGGAAATCGTAAAGAGCTTGAATGTGTATTTAAGAATGGAGAACTTAAAAACGCTTTTACTTATGATATTCTTAGTGGTAAGATGTTAGCTACATTGTTAGCAAAGGATACTGTTATTCAAAAGAAACCTTGGAAACCTAAATATAATGATATGTTCTATTATTATATGCCTGAAGTTGATTATATTGATAAACGCTACTTTCTTAATACTTGTGATTTGGCTCTATATAAAAGCGGTAATTGCTTTAAACGCAAAGAAGATATTACTGACGAAATCAAAGAAAAGATGGGAGCAGACTATAATGAGTTCTTTGGCGTTAAAATGGTGTCTTAAAATGTCAAAAAGATTATTTAGAAAGAATTTCTTTGAAAAGAACGAGTCAAAAAATATTAAGGTTTTCAATGTTAAGAATAATCCCCTTGAAATTGGGTGGATTAGTGCGACTGAGGATTTTATACTAAGCTTTTTAAAAGATACTAAATAAGTTTAAGGGGCGGTGCTATGTTTGAAGTTGAGGGAAAGTTTAATAATGCAATTATTTATTCTAATAGGTATGACGAAAAAGCCTATACGCAACTGATTAGTATTTGTAACTTAAAATCTTTTGAAGGTTCTTGTATTAGAGTAATGCCTGACTATCATGTAGGTGCAGGTTGTGTAATTGGTTTTACTGCTTTCGGTGCAAAGAAACTCATTCCTAATATTATAGGAGTGGATATTGGTTGTGGAGTAACTGCAACTCAGTTAGATAGTTCCATTAGTTTAGAAAAACTTGATAGTTATATTAAAAACTACATACCTAGTGGCTTTGAGGTAAACGAAACTTATAATAAAGATGTTTCTCTTATGTTAAAAGAACTAACTTGTTATAAAGATTTATCTAATATTGAACACTTAGAGAAATCTTTAGGGACTCTTGGCGGGGGTAATCACTTTATAGAGGTTGATATTGATAAGTATGGAAATCAATGGTTGGTTATTCACACTGGTTCTCGCAACATCGGTAAACAAGTTTCTTTATACCATCAAAAAATTGCGGAAAAGTATCAAGGGGGCATTAAAGAAATTATTCAAAGTAAGATTAAAGGTGTTAACCCTAAAGATAGAGAGCAATGGATTAAAAGATTTAAAGATTCTTATAAGATTCCTAAAGGTTTGGAATATTTAGATGGAGTACATTTAGAGAATTATGTACATGATATGAAGTTATGCCAAGAATTTGCAAAGAAAAATAGATTTAAAATTTTAGATTCTATATGTTCCGCTCTTAATACTAATGCCTTAAATAGTATTGAGTCTGTGCATAACTACTATAAAGATGGTTTTATTCGTAAGGGAGCAATATCTGCCTATAAAGGAGAGCAATGTATTATTCCCTTAAATATGAGAGATGGTTCTTTAATTTGTGTTGGAAAGGGAAATCCTAATTGGAATTTTTCTGCCCCACATGGAGCGGGCAGAATTATGTCTCGTTCTCAAGCAAAAGAGAGTATTTCACTGGAAGATTTTCAAAAGTCTATGAAAGGCATCTATACTACCACTGTAAATACCTCTACCCTTGATGAGAGTCCTATGGCTTACAAACCTATGGAAGAAATTATTGAACAAGTAAGGGGTACTGTAGAGCTTGTAGATATTATTAAACCTATTTATAACTTTAAGGCAGGTGAGTAAGGTGGCAAAGTTTATTAGCTATAATGGTGCTTATCCTTGTTTATGCTTTGGTACTTTAATTATTGAAGCAGTCGGGGAGAGATACGAGTTAGAAGATATTTTACAAAGTGGTGGTAGTGTTTCTTTTGACGAAGATTTGAAGGCAATAGTAACACAAGGAGAATGGGTTATTCGTGAACGTAATTTGCCTAATGAGCCAAAATCCTTAAAGTGGGAAATTGAAGATGTAGTGAATGAAAATGTCCCTTATGGGTGCTGTGGGGTGTATTTAATATGAAGCTTTCTGAACTAGTAGAGGAAACTCAGGGTCATTTTGAAGATGCTGAAATATACTATTTAGATGGGCATTGCGGAAAAGTAAAAATAGGGGCTTATTATGTTCGCAGTGAACATATAAATGGTGAGTTTAAAACTTCCATTGCTTTAATGAAATTGTTTTAATGAAATAAGGAGTGAATATATTGAGTGAACCAATAAAAGTATTTAAAAGCTTAAAGCAAGCAAAGACTTGCTTAAAAGAGTGGCAAGACAGATTATTCCTGAATGATTGGGTAATTGATATTGAACTAGACCAGGATTTGGATGGTCGAGATGGTACAATAGAGTATAACTATGTTAATGAAGCTAATGTAAAAATAGGTAAACCCCGTGTTAAGCGATACTGCGCTGAACTTATCCTTATCCACGAACTTCTTCACCTAAGGTACGGCTTATTCAGAAAAGAAAGCGAAACTTATGAAGAAAACTTTGTGGAAATGTATGAGCACATGAAGATGGAGCAATTAGCAAAATCTTTGCTTATGGCTAAGTATGACTTAAAGTTTAATTGGTTTAAAAATTATTAGGAGTTTAAGAATGACACTTGAAGAAAAGATTAAAGAGTTACAAGAAACCAAAAAAGACCTACAGTTACTTTTATGGTTGCAAGAGCTACAAGTATTTAGAGATGAGTTAGAAAGGGGATTACTAGTTAGTACAGTGTGATAGATTTAGAGTAGGATTTTTCCTACTCTTTTTTTATTTTAAATGTTGACAACTATTCAATTATATAGTATAATAAATGTAGAATTGGGGGTAAGAAATGAACTTAATTAATAAAGATAAACTTCTTAAAGAAATTCAGAAGTTTAGAATGAGGCATAAAGTTGGAGAGGGGAGAGATGAATATAATTGTAAATGGTGGTACAACAAGGCTATTACTGATGTTGAAATGCTAATTGACAATGTAGCACTTGTTAAAAACAAAAACAAAGGATAAATGTTTGTAATTTGGAGCAATTAATATGAAAAAACGCAGAAAACTTGTAGACCAAAATTATTATAAAGATGGTTTTGAACACCATAGATTTGATGGTTTATGGGTTTGGACAGAATGTCATAAAGTATACTCTGCCTATTCTTTTAAAACGTCAAATAGGAATAAGATGATTGAGAAAACTTATTGGCTTTTATGGAAAAGAAATTATAAAAATGAGCGAATAAAGTTTTACCATAGCATTAAAACAGGGGAGTGGTAAGATGAAATTAAAGCTGTTAAGACCTTATGGCTTACCCATAAAGGAAACTTATCCTAAACTTTTTGAAAACTTTGAGGTAAAGGAGGAAAAGCATTGTGTATGGGTGCAAATTAATAGCTTAAATGACTTAATTAAAGTAACTAAGTCTACTAATAAGCCTTTAATTATTGAGGAGTTTGAAAAAGATGGTATCCCTTATTTAGAGGGGCTTATTTATGATGATTGGATAGAGTAGGGGTACTAATGTAGGTAATATTTCTAATAAAGGAAGGAAGTAATGGGCTTTACACGATGGATTTTATTGATTGTATTATTCTTGGTGCTTACTTTGCTACACTCTTGTGTTGAATCTTTGTTACCATTTTTATAAAAAGCTATTGACATATAAGTAAAAATATAGTATACTTAGGTTAGTGGTTAACCTAAGTAGCTAAGGAGGTTTAGTATGTATATTGAAATTATCACTAATAAAAATACTTACAAGAGGATTGAGGAGTTAATGTGCGATGTAGGCAACCTAGATAATGATGTTGTTCTGAAATTGCAAGCTTTAAAAGAGTTTACCAAACCTTTCTCTAAAGTTTTAGTGAATTATGGTTTACTCTATATTTTAGGCAAGGGTAACTTTTATACTAAAAGAGATAGTTACTGGAATTAAATTTTATGCTTTAACTATAAGGAGTGTGGAAATGAATAAACAAGAATACGGGTATCTTCAAAAACTACTTACACAGAAACTAAAAGGTTCTAAAGGTTATATGACTAATAAAGAGGGGTGCTATAATAATGGAGTACTTTCTTGCAAGTCTATTTTATCTAAATACTATAATTCAGATTTAAATACTTGGAGGTGTCGTAATGTTTGAGGTAAGATACTGCATACCAGAGATTGGGTGGAAAACCTTAGTGAAAACAGATAGCTTGGAAGAAGCTAAAGAAAGGTTCTTTGAAAGTGTAGAATTAGATATTGAGCTTGGAATTAAAGAATCTTGGACTCAGTTGGTAGATACAGTAAATAGAACTATTATTTTAGAAGATTTGGGAGAGTAAAATGGACAGTTTTTATAAGTTTTTACTTGAAAAATTTGGAGTAAAAGAGGGAGAAAAATTTGCAATTATACACTTTGATATAGATAGTGCCTACTATTATAGGGACTGCTATTTTGATGGTAAGGGTATTGTAAATGGTGAAAATGGTAAGAAATATTTTACAACCCATTTTATTTTTAAACTTTTAAATGGACAATATACAATTATTAAGGAGAGTTTTAATGTTTGTACCAATTGAAAAGCGTAGTAAAAAACAGCAGAAAGAATACTATAAAAATAAGCGAGGGAGCTGGGGACTAACAAAGCCTTATACTAAAGTAGAAAGTTCAGGAAAAGCTTATAAACGAAATAAAAAAGTAGAATGGTAGTTTTTAAATATAATATTGTATAATAGACTTAGGGGTGTTATTATGAACTTTCACACTGTACTTAGTGGTGAACAAATTCTTTTAAACTTTTCTATTTCGACAGCGGATTTATTTTTTATCTTATTTATCTTTATAGTGTATATCTCAATAAAATATACCTATTTATTATTCAATAAGGGGTGATAACAATGGCTAAAAATTATATGGCTGATGTAGCCAAAATGCTAGGTGTGGAGATTGGCGAGGTGACAACTTTGATTATGCAATTAAGGCACTAGGTATGTGTTATCACACCAAAGAAGAAGCCAAAGCACATTTTGCAGAGGATTACAAGAAGCTGACGGGGAGGGCTTGAAGAATGAATGTAGTAGGATACATAGCTGAGGCTATAGGGTGGCTTTTACTTATTGATTTTATTTGGGCAAGTTTGGAAATTCTTTTATATGGAGAAACTTGCCCCTCCATAAGAGACTTTATTATAGGTATTATACTTTCAAATATTATTATGTATTATAGATATTTTAATTAAAGGAGTGATTTAAATGGAACCTATTATTAGTCCTTGGTTTTTCTATTTTGCAGATACAGTAGATGGAGTAATTATGCTTTCTTCTTTTAGTTCTATACTACTTATGGGTATCTCTGCTTTTATGTTCTTAGAGGGAGTTAGTGCAGAGTATGGTGGATTTTCTAAAGGTTTAAGAAAGACTAATAAGCAATTATTTATGCTTGGAGTTATTTTTGCCCTTATTGCTCTTTTTACACCCAAATCTTCTACTATTTATAAAATGGAGCTCGCTGGACAAATTACCCCTAATAACATTGAGCAGTTAAGCCAAGCTACAGACAAAGCTATGGATACTTTGATTGATAAGATTGTTAAAGCTGAAAAGCAAATGCAAGAAAAATCTTAATTAAGGAGCATAAAAATGATAGATTTTAATAATATTATCGAAACTAATGGCAAAGTTGAACTAGAAATCACTGCCCCAATTTATTTTTGGGTACCTTTCTTAGAAAATGCGGTATTTTATGACCAAAAGTATGTAACTATTAAAAGTAGTAAAGAGTTTACAAATGTGTCTTTTGAAGAGCTAGATTTTTGTTTTGAGTTTGAGGATGCTAAATTATGCGATATTGGTAAAGCGTATCTTAAAGAATTACAATACATTAAAGAAAAGTATGATAAAGATTTGGATATTAAAAAGAGAAATTGTTTAATGCAACTTGCACCTAGTGAACTAAACATAACTAAGCGAATTGTTATTCAAAATGTTAAAGAATACTGTGACAGCATTAAGGCTAATTTAGATAAGCACGAAATAATGGACATTTTCTTACACCATAAAAAGTATACTGTAGAATTTCAAGACTATATTAGAATGATTAAGTATATTTCTTTAGTATGACAATATAAATTATGTTTGGCATTTTATGCAAAATCTGTTGTATGATTGGGGGTGATTAAGATATGCTAAGTTTTTTAGGTGCAACTATTGTAGTCTTAGACCAACACAATAGAGTGCTATTAAATGAAAAATCCGACACTTGGGCAGTTGTAGAGGGTAATGTAGCCTTTAGGGATGGCATTTCTAAGTTTACTGCTTTACGACTATTAAAAGACACCTTTGGGTTCAAAATACCGAAAACCCCAGAATACTTATTTAGGGTTGAGTATGTATCTAAAAGTTTTGTACCTTGCGAACGAGATAGTGAACAGTCTTTAGCTTTAAATGATATTTATGTTTTCCAACTAAAAGAAGGTGAACACCTTATAGACTATTTACAAACGCCCACAGATACTAAGTTTAGGTGGGCCAGCTATACTGATATTTTAAATAACACTGATAAACTTTCTTTGAGTACCTTAGTAACTTTAAACAAGATTTATGAAAAGATTTATAAGAAAGGTGATACTTTTGAAAAGAAATGAATTTCTGGATAGCTTAGTAGAAAACTATATTAGAAAAAATTTAGATTTTCAAGATTTAGGAAATCTCGGACTTACACCTAGGCAACTTAAAGAAGCGTTTGAAAGGTGCGGATTTAAAGAAGTTTCAACTGACTTAGGAGATTGGTGTGGTAGATTATCTATTGAAATGCACTCCCCTAAAGGTATAAAAATTTATATTTGCTCAGATGCTTATGATTTTGGACTATGTATTGAAAAATTATCTTGACATTACACCTAAAACGTGGTATACTAAGAATGTAAGGAGGCGATTACATTGGTATTTATTGTTACCAACAGAAGAAACATGCGATTTGAAATTGAACTTTATAAAAATGGCGACAAAGGAGGTGTTTTTGATGAATTTGAATTAAATGTACCTGAAACTTGTGAGGAAGTTGGGGGTTGTTATTTAATTTCAAATAAAGACTTACAAAATCTTATTGAGTATTGGAAGAATGAGGTAGATTGCTTTAATAACGAAGGCTTCTCTTTAGAATTTGGGGAGCAGTGCGGGGAAGATAAGTATACTCTATTTTTAGATGGTAGGGAGTTTACAGGATATTGATATTAGCCCCTCTATTGGGGCTATTTCCTTACTTTTTTGGAAATAGGATACTAACTACCTAAAATCACTAAACTAAGCTTAGAAACAAAATCTGTGCGTATAAGGGGTATTTAAATGAATGTAATATATGAAAAGTACGACTCAATTAAAGAGTTTGTAGATAATATAACCAATCGTAAAGTTAATAGCGTTTTTAGGGGTAGATGCTTATCCTCAGAGGATGGTAGCCGTAACTTCACAGGTACTAACAATATGGATGAGGCAAAAACTTTGTTAGTACATGGGTATGATGCCCCTTTAAAGAATATCGAAAAGGGCTTAAAGGCTAATAGTGTCAATAAAAAATTCAAAGATATTCCAAAGGTTAGACCTAGAAATAATGTTGTTGGGGTAGTTCCACACGTGCCTAATAGTTTATTAGGCTTACCCGAAAGTATGATTAACTTAGAAAAAACTACCAACAAAGTTAAAGTAGTTAGCATTGACTATGATATGTCTATAAGTTGTAGTTATGCTACTGAGGAAATTGAAAAGTCTGGCACTGCACTATTAAGTATTATAAACTTGCTAGAATTGCGGGGATATAGAGTGGAGCTAAACGTTATAGCATTTAGTGGTGAGAAGTCTAATGAGTTGGCGATAGTAAAAGTAAAGGTAAAAGACTATAGACAACCTTTAGATTTACTAAAGTGTTGCTTCCCTTTAGTCCACCCCTCCTTCTTCCGCAGATTAGGGTTTAGGTGGTTGGAGACAGTGCCCAATCTTACAGAGAATGGTTTCACCACGGGGTACGGTGTGGCGGTTGCAAATAAGGGTTACGAAAGGGCGGCAGAAGTATATGAAGACTTAGAAAGGAATAAGGATACATATTACTTTAATGTGAAGCTTGCTAAGTCTCTAAACTTTAATACAAAGAGTATACTAAAACGAGTAGGGCTGAACAAGCTTGTAGAGTAGGCGTTATGCCTACTCTTTTTATATGTGGCAAAACTATGTCTAAAGCTTTTAAAATAATAGTATATCATATTAATAAATAGTATACACTATTTAATTGAAAAACTGGCGGGGAAAAAGAAAAATCGGCGGGGGAAGAGAGGGGATAATTGTATATAATAGAGAGAGTATAGGAAACAATATAAGAGTAATGTATAAATCTTTTGGATATAAACTCCTATCTGTAATCAATATATAAATTTAATAGGGTATTCAACATATAAATTTCTCTTGGTATTCAACATATAAATTCCCTTTAGTAATCAATATATAAATTTAATAAGGTAATCAAGAAACGCTCCCTTAAAAGGGCGTTTAAATTTTTTTCAGAAAATTAGTAACGATTGTTTTTAGCGTACACACGCTAAACTACAAAAACTTTACAAAGACTATACCGATTCCTATATACTACTTATTACTTTTTTAGACTCCCAGAATTTCCCACAACTTTCTTATAACTTTCCCCAATCTTTCCCCGCAGATTACCCTACAGATTACCTTACTCATTAAGATAACCTATCTTTTCCGCCACCCCTACTCCCTGAGCGTTCTACATTTCCTCAGTGCCCCGCACTCCTTAATACTCCCCTTCATTAATACCCCACATTCCTTAAAACCCTTTATAGTTCCCTAAATTTTCCCCCATTTCTACTTCGCCCTACTCTATAATCTTTCTTTGTAGCACCGCTCTTACCCCATTACCCGGCTTA